>ERZ808252.296-NODE-296-length-50337-cov-4.670936_pt1 | contig 50337 bp, 42 predicted proteins | sample MGYA00521242_ERZ808252 | MGnify/ENA primary metagenome ERZ808252 (study PRJEB31516, sample SAMN03275581) | gut metagenome | biome: mammalia-associated habitat; material: feces | host: Papio cynocephalus | place: Kenya | collected 2012-08-07 ... | reverse complement strand
TGATAATTTCATTAATCCAAATAGTCCTTCAATTTTCTGCTGCGGCTTGGATGACGCAGTTTACGAAGCGCCTTCGCCTCAATCTGGCGGATACGCTCTCTGGTTACATTAAATTCTTTTCCAACTTCTTCCAGTGTGCGGGCACGTCCATCATCCAGTCCAAAACGAAGTTCCAATACTTTTCGCTCCCGGTCGGTCAATGTACCAAGCACCTCTGACAGCTGTTCTTTCAACAGCGTAAATGCGGCTGCCTCTGCCGGAACAGGGACATTGTCATCCTGAATAAAGTCACCGAGGTGGCTGTCTTCCTCTTCACCGATCGGCGTCTCCAGAGAAACCGGCTCCTGCGAGATTTTCTGGATCTCACGCACACGATCCACCGGAAGATTCATTTCCTTCGCGATCTCTTCCGGATATGGCTCCCTTCCGAGTTCCTGAAGCAGCTGGCGCTGTACGCGGATCAACTTATTGATCGTCTCTACCATATGCACCGGAATACGGATGGTTCTCGCCTGATCGGCAATCGCTCTCGTGATCGCCTGACGGATCCACCATGTCGCATACGTACTGAATTTATATCCTTTGCGGTAGTCGAATTTTTCAACGGCTTTGATCAGCCCCAGATTTCCCTCCTGGATCAGATCAAGGAAGAGCATCCCACGGCCGACATAACGTTTGGCAATGCTGACAACGAGTCGGAGATTTGCTTCTGCCAGACGCTTTCTCGCACTCAGATCCCCCGTCTCCATTTTCTTTGCCAATTCCACTTCTTCATCTGCTGACAACAGAGGAACTTTACCGATTTCTTTCAAATACATACGTACAGGATCTTCAATGCTGACCCCATCCGGCACAGAAAACTCAATATTTTCAAGTTCTTCTTCTGTTGGCTCGTCATCCACATCAAGAATAATATCATCGTCCGTATCTGCATCCGGCAAAATAACAATAATACCATTCTGTTCGAGATAATCCAAAATCTTCTCTGTCTTATCTCCATCCAGATCAATGTCTTTGAACTGCTCATTGATGTCACTGAAATCCAGCTTTCCATCCTTTTTCTTGGATAATTCCACCAATTTGTTCAATGACTCCAGAAAAAGTCCCCGATCATCCATTGTATTCTTTTCTTCCTTCATATTTTCCTCCATTCTTGCAAATTTACAAGTTTCTTGCCATTTATGTTAATGTAATGTGTAATGTCTCTAATTGCTTTTTTTCCATAATGATCTTTTGAAGCTGGGACAGATCCGTAATCTCCCTGCTTTTCTTATCCAGGCTTGCTTTTTTGAGCGCTTTCACCATCTCATTAAGTGCCTTTTCACGCTCCGGCTCCTCGTTGACCTGTTGTACCTGTTTATTAAAAATACCGGCTGCCAGCGATTGTTCTTCCTTGCTTTCAAAATAACTGATGATCTGCGCCGGCGAGATCTCTCCGCTCCGTGCCTGCTCATACAGCATACCGGCAATCGTATGGTACGGCTCCTCAAAAAAGTCGTCCGGCTGTAACCATCTGGAAATTTTTGGAAACAACGTAACATCTTCCGCAATCCACGTCAAAAGCACGCCCTGTATCTTTAAAATTCCATCTTCTTTCTGCGTCTTTGACTTCTGTCTGCGTTCCTGCCGGATCTTTTCGTAGTCAATACCAACCCGCGCCGCCGCCTGATGGCTGACGAGACTGCGGAAATCCTCCGCGCGTATCGCATATTGTCTCGCAAACGCTTCGATGTAATTGTTTCTCTCTATCTCATTATCAAACGTAAGACATTTTTTTGCCGCTTCGTTCATAAAGCGTGTCTTTTCTTCCGGATCATCCATATTATAAGCCGTCTGCAGGCGGTCGATTTCATAAAAGAAACTGTTTTGTGCCTGATCGATCCGTTTTTGAAACTCCTCTTTTGACAATGCCTTGATAAATTCATCCGGATCTTTATATGGCCGCATATTGATGACTTTTACGGTGATTCCGGCTTCTTTCAGCATCGGGATCGCACGCAGCGCCGCTTTTACACCCGCTCCATCACTGTCATAACACAGATACACCGTATCGGTATACCGTTTTAACAAGCTGCTCTGCTGGCTCGTAAACGCCGTTCCCAGCGAAGCTACGGCATTGGTAAATCCTGCCTGGTGCAGGGCGATCACATCCATATATCCCTCGCATACGATCATTCCGCGATCCTGCTTTCCGTGGACAAAATTAAGTCCAAACAGATTGCGGCTCTTATCAAATATCATCGTCTCCGGGGAATTCAGATATTTTGGCTTGCCATCTCCCATCACACGTCCGCCAAAAGCAATTACCTTATTGCGGCGGTCCATGATCGGAAACATGACGCGGTTCCAAAATTTGTCATACACGCCCTTTGCCTCCTGGAATTGAAACAATCCCGTCTGATTCAGAAGCGAATCTTCATATCCTTTTGCTTTCATATATTGATACAGATCGTTGCTGTACTTGTCCGAGTACCCCAGCCCAAAATGGCGGATCGTCTCTTCGGACAATTCTCTTCCGAGCAGATACTGTTTGGCTTCTCTGCCCCGTTCCGAGTTTAGTTTGGCATAATAATAATTTGCCGCGATCTTGTATATCTCTAAAATCTGTTCTCTGACATTTCTTCGTCGTTTTTCTTCGGTTGTCTCCGACTGTTCGGGCAGTTCCATTCCGGCTCGTTCTGCCAGCTGGGCAAGTGCCTCCGGAAAAGTAAGATTTTCGTATTCCATCAAAAAGGTAAATACGTTGCCCCCGGCTCCGCAGCCAAAGCAGTAATACATCTGTTTGTTGCCACTTACTGAGAAAGATGCTGTCTTTTCGTTGTGAAATGGACAAAGACCAACATAGTTGCTTCCCGAACGTTTTAAATTTACATACGAGGAGATGATATCCACAATATCATTGCGCCGTCTCACTTCCTCAACAAAGTCTTCACTGTAATACATTCCCATCTTCCCTTTTTTTTATTCTTTTCCGGTAATGATTCCGAATCAACACGGTCCGGCACACTCTAAAGTACCAGCAAATCAGTAAATCTGCCATGTGCTTGGGATCATCAACGTCTGATACGTCGATACGGCAAACCGGTCTGTCATTCCTGCGATATAATCACATACCACGGTCGATATGCTCTCTCCCTTTTCCCAGATCATCCGGGTGTATTCTTCCGGCATCTCTTCAATGTGATTGGAATAATAGGAAAATAACTGGCTGAGCATCCGCTCGGCTTTTCCTTCCTCACGCTTGGCATCGGAATTGACATAAACATTGGCAAACATAAATTTTCGTAGTTCCTGCAGTGCCTCATAGGTTTCATCCGACATCATAATATCGTCCTTTTCCATACTATGTATCACAATATCATGAATCAGTGTATTCAACCGCTCCCTCAGATTTCTTCCAAGAACCCGGACACACGCCTCCGGAAGATCTTCTTCGCATATGATCTTTCCCCGAATGGCATCATCAATATCTGAATTTACATAAGCGATCTTATCACAAAGACGCACAATCTTTCCTTCTAAAGTAGAAGGGTGTCCGGAAGTAGAATGGTTCAATATTCCATCCCGCACTTCTTTGGTAAGGTTTAAACCTTTTCCATTTTTTTCCAGTTTCTTCACAACACGTATACTCTGGAGCTGATGCATAAATCCATCCGGGCAGATTCGGTTAAGCACGCGCTCTCCGGCGTGTCCAAACGGAGTATGCCCCAAGTCATGCCCCAGCGCAATGGCCTCGGTCAGATCTTCGTTTAACCGGAGTGCTTTTGCCACCGTACGGGCATTTTGCGACACTTCCAGCGTATGTGTCAGCCGGGTGCGGTAATGATCTCCCTCCGGAGATAAAAACACCTGGGTTTTCCCTTTCAGGCGTCGAAACGACTTGCAATGTAAGATTCGGTCACGATCCCTCTGATAGACCGGACGCAGATCACATGGTTCTTCATAATGCTCCCGTCCCTGCGACTCATCGCTGAATGCCGCGTACGGACTCAGTATGGCATGTTCTCTTTTTTCAAATTCTTCTCGTAATGTCATAACTCGTCTCCCTTCCGGGTAACAAAAACTGCCTACATTTACATATTTCAACGTGAAAAAGGATTTTCCTTTTTTTCATTGATTATTTTTTCAAAATATTGTAAGATAGAAAAAGTAAATATATTTATGATTGGAGGAATTTTACCGATGGCTCGTACTGGAAAAAATACATGGTCACTTTTTTTGCTTTTGCTGGCAGGCATTGTTCTGGGAAGTTTTATCGCCCATCTGACCGCCGGCGTCCCGGCTCTTTCCTGGTTATCCTACGGAAAGACCTTTGGATTGTCTTCTCCTGTTGTGCTTGACTTAGGAGTTTTAGTTCTCACATTTGGACTTACCATCAAATTTACGATTGCAAGCATTATCGGCATTATCATTGCCGCTATCATTTATCGGTTTTTGTAATCCGGACGGGGCAGCGGTGCTGTTCCGTCTTTTATCATGTCGATCATAAATGGCACAATTGCCGGATCAAACTGTTTTCCACTGCACTCATCGAGTTCTGACAAAATATAATCTTCTTCATGCAGTTCCTTGTAAACACGCTTGCTTGACATTGTATCGTAACTGTCTGCCACGCAGATAATGCGCGCCGCCAGCGGAATTTCTTCTCCTTTTAATCCCTCGTTGTATCCGTTTCCGTCATATCTCTCATGGTGATATCTCGCGCCATCGCTGATTCCCTGAATTGCTGTAAAATCCTGTAAAATTTCTCCTCCGATTGTAGGATGGCTTCGGATGATCTGCATTTCTTCTTCTGTTAGTTTTCCCGGTTTTTTTAAAATGGCATCCGGGATTCCGATTTTCCCGATATCGTGAAGCATTCCCATATAATAGATCTGTTCCTGCTCCTCGTCCGACATTCCCATGCGTCTGGCAATCTCCGCCGAATAAATCGCCACGCGCTCTGAATGTCCATTGGTATTTTGATCTTTTGCATCAATCGCATGGGCAAACGTCTCCAGCGATTGATTTACAATGTCATGATACTGTTTTTGTTTTCTCTGCAGCAGATTTACTTTTTGCTTATTTTTCCGGAGCGTAACCAAAAGACCTGCCACGATAACAAGCAACGCACCTACAATGATCCACATTCCTGTCATTTTCCCTTTTCCTTCCTACTTTTCCTGTTCTTTCAATATTTTTTTCCACTGTGCCAGCACACCATCTTCCCAATACGGGGCACATTCATAAGCTGCGGCACGCTTTACTTCTTCTCTCGCATTGGCAACGGCATAACTGTATTTCGCCTGTTTCATCATCGCAATGTCATTCTCATTGTCTCCAAACACGCACGTCTCTTCCGGCGGTATTTTTAAATATTTCTGCAAAAATGCAATTGCCGTACCTTTTCCTGCCTCTTTCGGTACACAATCAAGCCACTGGATCCCGGCAAGATTGAGTCTCACTTTTTCTTCCCACTTTGGACGAAACCAGTCTTTTGTCAGCTGCTCCACCATATTATGATGATAGAGCGATATTTTTACGATATCATCCGATATATTTTTTTGAAGGTCGCCCACTGCCCGGATATCAAATCCATAAGAATCAGAAATCCAGCGGTACATCTCGGAATCTGCACTTGTCGCATACGCATGTTTTTTCCCACAAACTAAAATATCACAGGGTTCAATCGTTCTTGCGTCATCAATGATCTGCCGGCAGATTTCTTTTTCCAGAATCTGGGAATAAATACATCTGCCGTTTTGAAACGCAAGGCTTCCCCCTTCCGAAACGATATACAAAAGATCCTTTACCGGCTCAAACAATTTTTCAATGCTGGCTTTCTGCCGTCCACTGCAGATCACCACATAAATGCCCTTTTGGATCAATGCCTTTACCATGTCATAATACTGCGGATTCAATGCCGAAGCAGAACCGCCGTCTTTTACCAGTGTCCCATCCACATCACTTACAACCAATCGAATCATCTTTACCTTTGTCCTTCTGTCTAAAAAAAGCCCGGTTTATGTAACTATCCATCACCAACCGGGCCTTTCTATTTATTTTTGTTTCATCTGACTAACAAAAATTAGTTGTTGATCAACTTATCTTCGCCATTCCAGCTGTACAATTTACGGATCTCTTCACCGACAACTTCAGAACGATGCTCAGCAGCAAGTTTTCTCATGGCACGGAAGTGAGCCTGTCCACCAGCCTCAGACATATCAAGAAGGAATTCTTTTGCGAAAGAACCATCCTGGATGTCTTTCAATACTTTTTTCATTGCCTTCTTTGTATCCTCTGTGATGATCTTTGGTCCGGTTACATAATCACCATACTCTGCTGTATTGGAGATTGAGTAACGCATTCCTGCGAAACCACTCTGATAGATCAGGTCTACGATCAGTTTCATCTCATGGATACATTCGAAGTATGCATTTCTTTCATCATAACCAGCTTCGCAAAGGGTTTCGAAACCAGCCTGCATCAATGCACAAACACCACCGCAAAGAACTGCCTGCTCACCGAACAAGTCTGTCTCTGTCTCTGTACGGAATGTTGTCTCAAGAACACCCGCTCTTGCTCCACCGATTGCCAGTGAGTATGCCAATGCGATATCCTGAGCTTTTCCTGTAGCATCCTGCTCAACAGCTACAAGACAAGGAACACCTTTTCCTGCCTGATACTCGCTGCGTACAGTATGTCCCGGTCCCTTTGGAGCTACCATCGTAACATCTACATCTTTTGGTGGTACGATCTGTCCAAAATGAATGTTGAAACCATGAGCGAACATCAACATGTTGCCAGCTTCCAGGTTGGGCTCGATAGACTCTTTGTACAATTTCGCCTGCAGTTCATCATTGATCAGGATCATGATAATATCTGCCTGTTTTGCAGCCTCTGCTGCTGTATATACTTTAAATCCCTGTGCTTCTGCTTTTGCCCAGGATTTAGAGCCCTCATACAAACCGATAATTACGTTACATCCACTTTCTTTTGCATTCAATGCATGTGCATGTCCCTGGCTGCCATATCCGATAATAGCAATTGTCTTACCATCCAAAAGTCCAAGGTTACAGTCACTTTCATAGAAAATCTTTGCGTCTGCCATTGTTTTCATCCTCCTAAAAATAATAAATTATTATATAAAGCTCTGCCGGATCATTCCGGCAGATGTTTTACACCATCGCCAGTGTTCTATGCCTTACTCTTCGGTCAGGCATCCTCTCGTCAGTCCGGTAATTCCGGTACGAACCAATTCTTTGATCTCATAGCCGTCAAGCAGCTTGGTAAATGCATTCAACTTTGCCTGATTTCCGGTAAGTTCGATCATCATCGAATCTGCCGCAACGTCTACGATCTTCGCACGGAAGATCTCTACGATCGCGTTGATGGAAGGTCTCTCTTCTCTCGCGGCTGCCACCTTTACCAATATCAATTCTCTGCAGACAGAAGCCTCACTCGTGAGTTTTTCCACATCAATTACATTTTCCAATTTATGTATCTGCTTTTCGATCTGCTCCAATACGATTCCATCTCCCGTCACAGCAACTGTCATACGGGATACTTCTGTATTTTCTGTCTCTCCGACCGTAAGGCTGTCAATGTTGTATCCTCTCCGGCTGAAAAGCCCTACTACACGGGACAATGCGCCCGGTGTATTATCGATCAAAATGGATAATACCATCTTTTGCATAATGAAACCTCCTCATCGTACTTATCAAACATTAATTTTACCAATTCTATCGTTTCTTGTCAACTCTTACACCTATATTTATTTCTCATAAATAAAATCTGACAATGCTTTTTTATTCTTTGCCACATCTACCACCAGACAATCTGCACCATTGATCTTTTCGCTGGTATACGCACCGTCTGCCGGAAGGCGGAACTGCTTGATATCCGTCGTTCCCATCTTAACCACCGCCAAAACGTAAGAATAAATATTATCCTTGTCAAGGTCTGTCGTTACGTTTGGCAGGATAACGTCGATCAATTCCATCCATTTATCCACAGATAACGATTTTACTTTCTTTAAAAGTGCCTGCACGACCAGACGCTGTCTCTCGGTTCTTCCGTAATCATCGCCTTTGCCTGACGCAGTCAGAACTGCCGGATAATGTCCGTTTTTCCATTTTCCATGACGGATACGGCAGTAACCCAGTGCCTGATAGCCATTGAGCACCTGCGTTCCGACTTTTACGTTACGATATTTTTTACGTCGGATATAGTTTGTATCATTCAGGTTTGTCGCTTCACTTTCGGTCAATGTCGCCTCGACACCGCCTACGGCATTGATGACATCGATAAAAGCGTCAAAGTTTACTTCGGCATATCCATCCAGCTTAATACCAAAGTTGGAAGCGATCGTCTTATACAGCAGTTTGATCCCTCCAAAGGAATACGCTGCGTTAAATTTATTCTTTCCATATCCCGGAATATCCACATACATATCACGCATAAGAGACGTTACTTTTAACTTCTTATGCTTCATATCCAGTGTGGCGATCATCATGGAGTCCGAACGCCTTGCAGCCCCATCCGCATCCTGCTCATCCGCATTTTTATCCGCACCTACAAGCAGAATATTGATGACATCCGAATCACTCACCGTATCATATTCGGAAATATCCACGGTCTTCAGCGCATTGACCTTATCCTGGTTCACCAAAGACAATATTCCATCTGCTTTGTACTTCGCCACAGCAGCCATACTTCCCAGTGCCATGCTTAAAATAATACCGATAACCAGAAATACTCTGCCGACTTTTCTCTTTTTTCCCTTTTTATTTTTCACTTTTTCTGCCATAGTTTCCTCCAGGTTCCTCCTAAATCAAAAACAGTAACGCCAGATTCCGCACCAGTCCACTTTTCAAAAAGCCATAGCGCAGTGCCAGAATTCTTCTTTTTACCGCATTACTTTCTGACATTTTTGCAAATTCATAAGCACATTTTTTTCGTTCCGGATCTGTGATCTGTTCTCCAAACATCCGGTAAAACGCAGCTCCCTGGGCAAAAGTAGCACGAATTGCCTCTTTTTGCTCCTTCCAGTGACGGATGCGCTTTGCCACATACTGAAAAAAACTGCTTGTTCCAATCATATTATCACTATGCTGCCGATAATGCAAGGTCATTTTATCAACATACACAATTTTTCCAAAATGACTGCAGATCAAAGCGAGCCACCAGTCATGAACGCGGATCTCCTCCGGCAGCTCCGTCAGATAATCCCGCACTTTGGCATTGCATAGAATCGTGCAGCCGATACACTTATTTTCCATGAAAAGATGTGCCGTGTCAACCTTTTTTGTATCCAAATGACTGATTTTATGAAACGACCCCATATCCGTTTTTGTGGCATCGTCATAACTCTCCGCATCCGTAAACACCAAAACCGGCTGATTTTCCGTACCTTCTGCCTCTTTCATGGCACGATACGTCACCTCGATCTTATCCGGTTTCCAGATATCGTCCTGGTCGCAGAACATAAAGTACGGAGCAGTCTCCCGCTGTACTGCCTTCAGAAAATTTCCGGTATATCCCTGATTTTTTTCATTCTGCCATACTGTAATCTGCGGATATTTCTCTGCATACTCCCTGGCGATCGCGATCGTACCATCGGTAGAACCATCATCGCAGATATGGATCTCATAATCTTTAAATGTATTTGAAAGGATGGAATCCAGCTGTTCACGCAAATACTTTTCACCATTATACGTAGCCAGAATAATTCCAATTTCTGCCATTTTTATTCTCCTCTGCCGCCTTCTTGCTCTTTCCAAAATCTAGGATTCATCGTCACTTTCCGGATAAACCACATCGGCAGTTTCTCATACCGGAGTCCCAGTTTGTAACCGATAAATTTGAATCCGCTCTGCATTACCAGATCCGGGATCAGATACCATTTTCCATGATGAAGCAGATACGCTGCCGTCTGCTTGACAAGCCGGATCCCCTCGGATTCGGATTTGACACTTTCAAAGATCTCTCGGTACTGTCTCTGCGAAACTGCCATGTCAAAATTTCTTGTCAGCTGCTGCCAATACGTATATTTATGAGCATGTACAACCTTTGCTGCTGCCGCATAAGCGATCTCATATCCCGCCCGCACCATATTCGCAGCCATGATCATATCTTCATTAAAAATGGTCTTTGTGACAAAGCCTCCCATTTTTTGGTAAATGTCACGCCGATACACCGCACATACATTGGAGCAGAAATACGTTTTGATGCCCAGTCTCGGAAGGTCTGCTTTTCCTTTTATCAGCGGTTCCTCCGGATAATTAAACTGTCTCGTATACGTCTCGATCACGCCTACTTTGTCATCCGGCAGCTGTCTTCCATATGCCGCAGCAATCGTATCTTTCTGCTGTACTGCCTGCAGCAGCGTCTCGATCAAAAACTCATCTTCCGGCACGGCGTCCTGTGTCATAAAAAGCATAAATTCCGCTTCACTCATCTGTGCCCCTTGATTTCGCGTACCACCATGATCGAATGCAAGTTTATTGACAGGAACAATCTTCCCGTTTTCTGATTTTTCCAAAATATTTCTGACTCTTGCATCCTCCGCCTCATCTTCTGTTATCGTCTGCATAAAAAAGATATGGGCAGGTTTTATCGTCTGCTGATTCAGTTTTTCAATCAATTTTTCCAGTTTTTCATCTGGCCGGTACACCGGAATGATAACATCAACCACGTTTTTTCTCTCCCTTTTCTATCTTCCAAGCAGTTTGTTGACAAGTTTAACAGCCTCTCTGGCATCTTTCGAATATCCGTCCGCGCCGATCTCCTCGGCATAACTCTCGGTCACGACGGCTCCCCCGATAATGATCTTCGCCTTAACTCCCCGGGCTTTTGCCAGATCGACCACTTCCTTCATCTCGGTCATTGTCGTCGTCATAAGGGCGGACAGTCCGATGATCGCCGCATTTTCCTTGATTGCCGTGTCAATGACATACTGATTGTCAACGTCTTTTCCAAGATCAATGACATCGTATCCATAGTTTTTCAGCATCAGCACCACAAGGTTTTTCCCAATATCGTGGATATCTCCTTTTACTGTCGCCATCACGATCGTATCCAGTTTCTGATCTCCACGCTCTTTTGCAAGGTATGGTTCCAGGTAATCAATCGCCTTTTCCATCGCCTCAGCACTGGCTATCAGCTGCGGAAGGAAATATGTTCCCTTCTCAAACAATTCTCCGACATGATTGATCGCCGGGATCAAATAATTGTCAATGATCTGCCCCGGTTTTTCTCCCTTTTCAATCTCTTCTTTGGCAAGAGAAAGTGCCTGTCCGTCTTTTCCTTTTACGACAGCAAGATACAACGGATGTCCATCTTCTTCGCTGCTCTGGCGGTTTGCATTATTTCCGGTAGAAATCTCTGCCTTATTCACACCATTGATATAGTTCAGATCCGCATTTGCTTTATTTAAAAGTAAATCCGTCGCCAATGCCGCATTGGTTAGGAGCGTCTGACTTGGGTTCGCGATTGCCATCGTAAGCCCCTGTGCAATTGCCATCGTCAAAAAGGCGGTATTGACAAACTGGCGCTCCGGAAGTCCAAAGGAAATATTTGACAATCCGCAGATCGTAGCAACTCCCAGTTCTTCCTTACAGTAGCGAATGGTTTCCAGCACTTCGATCGCCGCCTTTTTGTTGGCACCGATCGTCGCCACAAGTCCGTCCACCACAATATCCTTTTCTGACAGGCCATATTTCTTTGCCTCTGTCAATATGGTATGGATAATTCCTTTCTTTTCTTCCAGATTTTCCGGAAGTCCTTTATCGGACAGCGGAAGCAGGATAAACATCGCTCCATATTTTTTTGCCGCCGGGATCAAATGCTTTATCTTCTCCGGTTCGAGTGAAATCGAATTGATCAAGGCACGCCCCGGATAGATACGCAGCGCTTCTTCCACGATATCCACATAACTGGAATCGATGCAAAGCGGCACATCGACCGCAAGCGTCAATTCGTTGACTGCCATCAGCATCATTTCTTTTTCATCAATGCCATTGGTTCCCATATTGACATCGAGAATTTTGGCGCCCTTTGCCACCTGCTCCTCTGCCATATCAATGACAAGATCCATCTTTTTCCGGCGCAGTTCTTCCTGAAGATTTTTCTTTCCGGTCGGATTGATACGCTCTCCGACGATAGAGAACGTTCCATCCAGATCGATTTCTAAAAAGTTTCTTTCATTCGTGAGTGCCCGGATCTTCTTTTTCTCTGGAAGCACTGCTTTCTCATTTTCCAGATTTTGTATCATTTTTTGGATGTGAAGTGGCGTGGTACCGCAGCATCCACCAAGGATCGTAGCTCCCATCTGTGCCAGTGGAAACATCTCTTTGGCAAATTCTTCCGCATCCATATCATATGTCGTCTTACCGTCTTCGAGCTTTGGAAGCCCCGCATTTGGCTTTACTACGAGCGGAATACTGCTGACACGCAGCATTCTCTGAACGACCTCATGCATTTTATCCGGTCCGGTTGAACAATTCAGTCCTACGGCATCCACGCCCATCGATTCCATTACAATAACTGCCGTCTCCGGATTCGTACCAAACAGGGTGCGCATATCATCCTGAAATGTCAATGTCACCAGGATCGGGATGGTATCTCCGCAGGTCTCTTTGATCGCGAGAACCGCTCCACGGCATTCCTGCAGACTCATCATCGTCTCTACCGCAAACAGATCCACACCGGCGTCGATCAACGCATTTACCTGTTCTTTGTATACGTCGATCAACTCTTCCAGGGTAAGCGTTCCCATCGGATACAGCTGTTCTCCGGTCATCGTCATATCCCCGGCGATATAAATCTTACGCGTCGTACTGCTTTCTTCTACTGCCTGCCGGCTGAGTGCAACCAGCTGCTGCGTCATCTCATGAAGTTTGTCTTCCAATCCATATTCGGCAAGTTTAATCCGGTTACAGGTAAATGTAGGCGCATAAAGCACATCACTTCCTGCCAGAATGTACTGCTTCTGCAATTCCACAAATACATCCGGGTGATTCAAGATCCAAAGTTCCGGGCATTCTCCCGCCTGCATTCCATGTTCCTGCAGGTTTGAGCCGGTCGCTCCATCCAAAAATACAAATCCTTGTTGAATATATTCTCTAAAATTCATAGATTCCGCCTTTCCTGGTACACTGCTTTTTATTATTCCTGAAACGGTTTTACCCCTTCTTCGATCTCATCATACAGTTTCTGTACCAATTCTTTCACTTTTGTAACTGCTTCCTCAAGAGGCACCTGTACCTGTACGGATTTGTCTCTTGTGGAAATCTCAACAACACCATTTTTCATATTTCTTGGGCTTACCACCACACGGACCGGCACACCGAGCAGGTCGGCATCCGAGAACATCGCACCGGCACGCACATTACGGTCATCGTAAAGCACTTCCAGACGCTCTTTCTGCAACCCGTCATACAATTTATCTGCAAATTCTTTACATTCTGCATCGTCCGCACGCATACAGCAAAGCTGTACTTCCCAAGGAGCGATCGTGATCGGCCAGATCGGACCGTAATCATCGCGGCGTACTTCACAGACGGAAGCTGCCAATCTGCCTACTCCGATACCGTAACATCCCATGATCGGATTGTGCTTTTTGCCATCCTGATCGAGATATTCCATTCCCATCGTCTTTGTATATTTTGTTCCTAATTGGAAAATGTTTCCAACTTCAATACCGCGGGCAATCTTTAATTTTGGTTTTCCGCAGCATGGACATATTCCACCGTCAATCGCTTTGGCAAAATCACCATATTCTGCATCCGGTATATCCCGTTCCATATTTAAACCAACATAATGTTTATCTACTTCATTTCCGCCGCAGCAGAGATTTTCAATGCCTTTCAGTGAATTATCGTAAAGTACCGTAATTCCTTCCGGAAGCTGGTATGCTCCGATAAAGCCTGCATGAAGACCGCAGTCTTCTGTGATCACTGCCGGATGGATTGCTGCACCGAGATAATTTGTAATCTTCGTCTCATTGGCTTCCAGATCCCCACGAATAAACAATACCACGTAGGAGTCATCTTCATTCTTCTGGTAAACAACCGCTTTCATAGAGTTTTCTACCGGAAGATGCAGATAATCGCAGACTTCTTCAATCGTATGCTGGTCCGGCGTGTCCACTGATTTCAGTTCTGATTTTTCCAATTTCTGGTCTTTATTTTCAATGATGCTCTCTGCCGCTTCCATATTCGCACGGTAATCACATTCGTCACAAAGTACGATCGTATCTTCTCCAACCGGTGTCAAAAGCATGTACTCATGCGACAAACTTCCGCCCATCATACCGGAATCCGAAGCTACCACAGCCACCTCCGGAATACCGGCGCGGGCAAAGATACGCTGATAGGCTTTATACATACGATCATAATATTTCTCCAGGTCTTCCTGTGAAGTATGGAAAGAATAAGCATCTTTCATCGTAAATTCACGGACACGGATCATTCCGGCACGAGGGCGCGCCTCATCACGGAATTTTGTCTGCACCTGATAGATCATAAATGGATATTTGGTATAACTGTTTGCATACTCACGCACGAGATGTACGGCTGCCTCTTCGTGAGTCATTCCCAAAACCATCTGGGCATTGTTGCGGTCTTTAAAGCGGAGAAGTTCGCTTCCCACGCTCTCAAAACGTCCGGACTCTTCCCATAAACTTCCCGGAAGTGCTACCGGAAACAATACTTCCTGTCCATCCAGTGCATCCATTTCCTCACGAATGATTTTTTCAATCTTCGCGGTAATTCTTTTCAGTGGTGGAAACTGGGAATAAATACCATTTGCCACGCTCTTCATATATCCTCCGCGCACCATCAGCGCATGGCTCTCGATCGCACAATCCGATGGTCTTTCTTTAAAGCGGTCTCCAATCATTTTATCAAGTTTCATAACGTTCCTCCTAATTTAATGTTTTAATTTTTTTATGATACAATCTTTTAAATAAAATTGCACTAAATGTCAATGAGCATACCTCTGCAATCGGAAATGCCCACCATATTGCGTTCAGCCCAAATACATGTGACAAGATAAAGGCTGCCGGCAATATAACAATCAACTGCCGAAGTGCAGATACCATCAAACTGGCAAGTCCTTCTCCAAATGCCTGGAATGTTGACATCAATATGATAGAGCATCCTGCAAGTATAAAATGTGTACAAATAATACGCAATGCCATTTTCCCAATTTTTAACATTTCCGGAGAGGCATCAAACAAAAGCAGCAGCTTGTCCGGTATCGCAAGGAAAATGCACATTCCGATGAACATGATCGACACCGATATCGCAATACCAAAGCGAATGGTCTGAATAATCCTTTCCTTCTTTCTCGCCCCGTAGTTGTAAGCAATGATTGGAATAATTCCATTGTTTAATCCAAATACCGGCATAAAGATAAAACTGTTTAATTTAAAGTAAACACCAAACACGGCAACGGCCGTTGTCGAAAACGGTGCCAGAATCTTATTCATGCCATAGGTCATGACCGATCCGATTGCCTGCATAATAATTGAGGGAATCCCGACGCGGTAGATTATTCCGATCGTCGCACCATGCGGCTTCATTTTTCGAAAACTCAGCGATACATCGGTATTCTTTGTGATATTAAAAAATACCGCAAGACTCATCGCAATGATCTGTCCCACTACCGTCGCAGCTGCCGCTCCGGCAATTCCCAGACGCGGTGCTCCGCACAATCCGAAAATTAAAATTGGGTCAAGGATAATATTTACCACCGCTCCGACCCCTTGGGTGATCATGGTAAAAAATGTTTTTCCTGTCGCCTGTAAAATACGTTCTAACATCATTTCCAGCATAATACCAAAAGAAAAGATCAAACAGATCTGTAGATAGGAAGTACCATAACTTACAATTTCCTGTGCATTCGGCAGGGAAGTATCTACCTGTGATTCAAAAAACATCCTTGAACCAAAGATTCCAAATACAGCAAATGCCACGTAACTGATCAACATAAGCAGAAATCCCATATTGGCTGCCCGGTCCGCCTCTTCAAACTTCTTTTCTCCAAGGCTCCTTGATAATAGAGCGTTTACTCCAACTCCGGTGCCTCCAGCCACGGCAATCATCAACGTCTGGATGGGAAAAGCAAGTGACACCGCTGTCAAGGCATCTTCACTGATGCGTGATACAAAAATACTGTCTACAATATTATACAGTGCCTGTACGAGCATCGATGCCATCATGGGCAGCGACATCGTAATCAATAGTTTTTTTACGGGCATCGTCCCCATTTTGTTTTCTTTTCTCTCTGTCATCTGTTCCATATAAAATTCTCTTTCCTCACTTTCTCATCTTCGGTTCTTCGGATATCAAAGATGTCTTCCAATATTTCCGAAGCAATTCCGGTGCTGCCATCAGATGCTCATAGTCATTCAGCCGCTCCAGATAAAATCTTCCGGTTTTTTCATCGTATAAAATCTCCGTAATACTTGTATTTTCCAAGTCAATTGCAAATTGCAGTTTATGCTTCATCGGCATATGTAAAAGAAAGGCACACAATGCCCGGATTACACCACCATGTGTCACAATCGCCACCCGCTTTTCGGGGGCTTCACATATCTTTTTAAAATCATTTTTAATCCGGTCAATGACATCTTGTCCATTTTCTCCTCCGGGATACGCCAGATCACTTTCCTGCGCGGCACGCCGACGGACAAACGTCCCATAACGTGACTCAATCTCTTCATTAGATAGACCGGTCAGTTTTCCAAATTCAATCTCGTGAAACGATTCCACGCTTCTGACAGGAAGTCCCGTCGCTTTCGAAATTGCCTGAGCCGTTTCCTGTGCCCGTTTTAATTCGCTTGCATATAAGGCTTCCAGACTATACGAAATAAGCCTGTCTGCCACAAGACCCGCCTGTCTTCTTCCTGCGTCATCCAGACTTACATCGACATTACATAACTTTGATGACTGCCTGCCATGACGAATCAGATAAATTTCTTTCATCTGTTATCACCTCTGCAATCTCATATTATATAACGGATATAATTTTTTGTAAAGAAACTTTCTTTCAAATATAATGCATATTTTCCAAAAAATTCTTCCGATAATGCCTTCCAACAGCAATATTCCCGAAATAATTCTTTAAAATAATAACATTTTTCGAACAGACAAATTGTTCTACATACATCCTGTTTACCAAATATGACTTATGACATTGAAACAAAAAATCGTTTCCCAGTCTTTCATGAATTTTACATAAGCTCATATAAGGTATCAAAAAAACACCCTTTTTCGTATGTAAAAATATAGTTCTGCTGCGATGTTCCACATAAATGATATCCCGGATGTCTAAAGGTATAATCCTTCCATACTTTTGGAAAAATACCATATCATTTTTTCTGGATACAAATTTCTGTGTCACAACATTTCCTCCTCTGCCTCTTTCAGACTATGTTTTTTCCTTTCCTTGTAAATTTCTTCACAATTGTCAAGAAGTTGACGCATCATAAAAAACAACTCTTCCGGTGTCATTTCAAATAATGCATTGGCGAGGTCCTGTTCCCGCACCTTTCCGGTTATCAAATAGTTCAGATCCATTCCATATTGTCTGTGAAGCATATTAAGTCCCACCAGACTAATTGCATGATCACCTCTTTCCCATTTGCGAAAATGTCCGGTAGTCACCCCCAGCGAATCTGCCATATCAGAAGCCGAAATATCCATGATGCATCGAAGGTGACGTAATCTTTTTCCTACTTGTTCATTATCAAACAAATCCATATTCATCTCTCCTACACTTTTATTCCGCTCATCAACTGTGTATCTTTATTTTATCGTACTTTTCTTCAAAAATAAAGTGCGGAAAACGGATTATTTGTCCGCTTTCCGAATCTATCCCTGTAAAGTATGCTTCACTTCTCCCTTTAACACATCCGCGATTACTTTTGCCAAAGGTGCCGCTGCATTTTTCGCTTCCTCTACTGTATTATTTTCATTGCCTAACTCAATTAAGAGCGAACGCTCTTTTAAATGAAGATTATAACGATACCCTTTTAGATAAATCGGTTTGGTAAATCCTTCAAAAAGTTCCATAGCATGACATTTTAACTGCAGACTAAATGCCAGATTTGCCTCACGGTTCGGATTTGACAAATAATCGATCTCGCCCTCGCGATTTCGACTCATTCCATTGAAAAACATAACGATTGCCGAACGCTTCCCATTGATTGTCGTATATGTATGCTTATTTTTCCCGACAGAATCCCTATGTAAGTCAATGAGCACCTGGATATCCGGGTTCTGTTCCAACTGCCGCTGCACTCCTTCCAGTGACACATTATACGCCTTGCTTCTATCAATCCGACCATCCATCCAGTCATATTTGGTCGTATCATGGATGGTTTCATATCCATTTTTTTCCAATTCTTTTTTCAATACTTCCCCCACTCCAATCACCCCGTCTTCTGTCTTTCCGGAACGGCTGTCCACAAATGCCTCGGAAGCTCCATGCGTATGATATATCAAAATCTGTTTTTTCCCCTTCTTTGGTTTTAGACACATGTTCCTTTTTAATAGGTGTTCTACCGGAAAGAGTTTTTTCCGGACAGAAGTCGTTGAATCTACGATGTAAAAGTGATCCCAAAGATAATTTACATCCTTCGTCTCCCATAATTTTTTAACATATGCCTCACTGCCTGTATTTTTCATTGTTTCGGCAGCAGGCACTACAGCAGCCTTTTCGCTCTGCACTACGGTGTCCTCCTGAAGTCCCTGCGTTTCATAACTCCCGTTTTCCTCCTGCAGCATACTTTCATTTTCCTGCTGTAGTTTTGCCGGATCATATTCCACCTTTGCTACTTGATTTTTTTTACCCAAAGGCGGCAGAGAAAGTATCTCAGCAGACCAGATCTTATCCACTTGTCTCATAAGAAAACCACAAAAAAGTTCTCCTGTGCTTTTCTTTACCTGTTCTTTTAGCTCTTTTTTTACAAATCCGCTAAGGATCAAAACCACCAGAATCACTCCCACGGCAAGCCGCCGTTTTCCACGTTTCCCCATCTTTGCCCCCCCTTTTTGTGCACTCTTTACAATGTATCCGTATTTTCTTCGAAATATTCCTGACACTTTTTTTGAAGACAGTAATTCATCACTTTTGCCAGTCCTTTCGCCAGTATACTCACCGATTCGTCCACATTTTTCGGTGTCACAAACAAATTTTTTGTTTCTTCCTGAAGAACTTCCCGGATAAACTGTTCGCGTTCCCACTCCCGGTATCCCTGTTTTGTCAAAACCTGCTCCAGATGATCACTGATGATCGTACGGGCATCCACCACCGTCGGAATCCCTACTGCTACTACCGGCACCCCAAGAGATTCCTTGGATAACGCTTTCCTTACATTTCCGATGCCGGACCCGGGACTAATGCCGGTATCCGTAAGCTGTACCGTGGTACATACTCGTGCCAGGCTTCTGGCCGCAAGCGCATCCACCACAATCACCAGTTCCGGCTGTGTCTTCTCCACAATCCCTTTCAGCACCTCGCCTGCCTCCATGCCTGTCTGTCCCATTACTCCCGGTGCAATGGCGCTGACATTTCCGTATTGATTTTTTTTCATAAAACCTTCCCCAAATTCATTTTGAAAATGTCTCGTAACAAAAATTTCTTCCACCATACGTGGCCCCAGAGAGTCGCTGGTTACATGGCGGTTTCCAAGACCTGCGATCAACACTCTTTTTTTCCGCAGTCCAGCCACCATCCGTTCCAGTTCCCGGCAAATGCACAATAATAATTCCTCATTGTCCTCATCCTCTTTCAAAAATCTTTCAGATTCGATCGTAATATACGTTCCTTTCGGCTTTTTCATTGCTTTACTTGCCTTATCATCCTTAATCTCGACTACAGTCACCTTAGCTCCACTTTTTTCATCTTTTCTCTTTTCCAGCACAACTCCTTTGATTTCCACATTATCCCGCGGGAAACTCTCTCTGACTTCCATCGCCAGATCTGTCTTTCTCTCTGTCATCCTGCCATCACTCCTATCCGTCATTCTTTCTCCATTATTCCCCATTTTTTTCTATTTATGTATTGACAACCTTCTCTTTTTGTACTATTATAAGTGAGTATGTTTATGTTAATGTCCGTGTCCGTTTAGCAAAACATCGTAAAATAAATGAAATATAACAATGGAGGTGCTAGAATTGGCAAATATTAAGTCTGCAAAGAAAAGAATTCTTGTTTCTCAGAAAAGAGCTGACAGAAACAAATCAATCCGTTCTAAAGTTAAGACTGCGATTAAAAAAGTTGAGGTTGCAATCGAAGCAAACGACAAGGCTGCAGCAACAGATGCATTGAAAGCTGCCGCTTCCGAAATTGATAAAGCTGCCAAAAAAGGTATTTATCACAAGAACAATGCAGCAAGAAAAGTGTCCCGCTTGACACTTGCTGTAAACAAACTTTCATAATTTGACTTAAGTATAAGTATGTAGAAGGCAGTCGTACTGCTACTACAATTCTACCCGTCATAGAAAAAAGGGAATGTCTTCCGACATTTCCTTTTTTGATATCCTCAAAAACGAACTACGGTATCCTTATACAAGTGCATGAAAAAGCCGTAAAAAAGGTTTACAAACTTTCAAAAAAATGGTATGATTCTATGTATATAGATTGTATTTATACGAGAATGGAGATTACTATGAAAAATACAGATTATCTCTCATGGGATCAGTATTTTATGGGCATTGCCACTTTGTCTGCTTCGCGCAGCAAAGATCCGCATACTCGTGTTGGTGCCTGTATCGTCGCTCCGGACAACCGCATTTTATCGGTCGGTTATAATGGCATGCCGCGTGGCTGCTCCGATGACGAATATCCCTGGGATCGTTCCGGCGATGACCTGGACACAAAATATCTTTATGTCTGTCATGCCGAATTGAACGCATTACTAAATTACTCTGGTTTTCGCCTGCAGGGTGCCCGTATTTATACCACACTGTTTCCCTGCAACGAATGTACAAAAGCATTGATCCAGTCTGGTATCAACGAAATCATTTACGCGGAAGATAAGTATGCAGATACCGCCAGTGTGATCGCAGCAAAAAAAATGATGAAATCTGCCGGTGTAACTTATCGTAAATATGAAAACAAAGGCAGAGAATTGACTTTATATATTTAATCACAACACCAAGAACGGAGGATTCTCATGAAAAAGTTATTAAATATGAAGAAAAAAGAAAAACCAATTCGCACTCCTAAAGAAAAAAAGCCAAAAGCAGAGAAGGTAAAACCAGCACGAATGAAAAAGCCCAAAAAGGCAGCAAAAGCGTCAAAGATCAAGCCTCCACGGACGGCACGTCAAAAAGCGCATACAACAAAATCTTCGAAACCGATTTCAAAGCCGATTGGATTTGTACGGAATAAGATGAAATGGCTTGGACGCCAGATTGTAAAATCAATCCGCATTATCCCTACACTTCTGCCGAAAAAATCAGTGAAAGATGCCCCGCTTCTGAACGGAAATGTAAAAGTGCTTCCTCAATTTTGTATTCAGACAAAATTAATCGGCTGTTATCTGATTCCGGTTATGCTGATCGTCATATTGGGGATTGTTTCCTATTCACGCTCTTCACGGGCCTTGAACAGCAACTATGAATCCGCTGTTTCTCAGACCATGAATATGGCAAACGAATACTTCACCTTTGCATTTTCCAATATTGAAACAGATATGAATACGGTTTTGTCCGATGGGGAACTCAGGGTTTATTACTCGGGAGAATATACTACAAATGAGACGCAGCAGAAAACACGGGATGACTTAAAAAAGAAATCCGATACCCTGAAATCAAAACTGGATTCTCTTACCCCCGGCACACTTGAATATTATAAAATCTATAGTGAATATATTACTGCCAAAAATGATTTTCAAGATGCAAGTGATGTCATTACAGAAGCGCAGGAAGGGAAGAAAAATACATACTATTCCTTTAATCAGACCATTGGCAATAAAGTAGCTGCCAATCAGTTTATTGGGAATATTTATATCGTAAAAAGCGGTTTTAACACCTTCAGTACGCAAACCAAACTGCGTGGGCAGGAAGATAAATCAAAAGAGGAAATTGAAAACAAAATTAATTTATATCCAAAAGGTGAAGAAATTTATTCCGCTTTTTTAGATACCGATCTTGGAAAGAAGGTAAGCATGGATGCTACCAAATATTACTGGGTAGGTTCAGGTTCCATGCCTGAACTGGACAAACTTTTGTTAGCGGATTCCTCAAATTATGCACTTCGTTTAGCGCATGATGTAACTACAACAACAGAGGCTGTTATGATCGTGGATATCAAAAAAGATGCAATCCTTAATATCCTGGCCAACTTTAATCTTGGTGAAGGAAGCTATGTTGGCATCGTGACACCGGATAACCAGGAAATTGTTTTAGATGGAAAGGCGCTCACAGCAGAAGAATCCGATAAAACCTCTTCCAAAAATAACATTGTAAAAGAGACCATTTACAAAGACCAGGATTTTTATAAAGAAGCTTTAAAAAGCAAAGATACCTTTGGAAAAGATTATGTCCGGTTCCATGGCAGATCGTATCTGTTTACCTATGAAAAAATCGGAAACTCGGGTATTATGCTCTGCAGTATGGTACCACAGTCTGTTATCGTAGCGCAGGCAAACAGCATTCGTGTTCTTACATTTGTCATGGTCATCATTTCCTGCATTATTGCCATGATCGTTGGAACGCTGATTTCCAAGGGATTTAGTAAATCCATCAATCTTTCCATTAAGGAACTGGCAAAGGTTTCCAAAGGGGATCTTACCGTCGAATTCCGTACGAACCGCCGTGATGAATTTGCCCTTCTGTACGGAAGCTGTAATGACATGCTCGCAAACATTCGCGGCCTGATCATGGAAGTGGAATCCGTTTACGATACCCTGAGTGTATCACTGAACAAAGTAAATACCTCTTCCACCACTTTCTCAGAGACGACAAAAGACATCCAGTCCTCAGTACATGAGATTGAAATTGGGGTCGGCGAACAGACGGAAAGCGCTACCGATTGTCTGAATGAAATGGACAGTTTGTTTACAAAGATCAATGTCGTAAATCATAATACAAATGAGATCGGAAGTATCGCCGCTTCTACACAGGTAGCGATCAATTCCGGATTAACCAGCATGGATAATCTGAATGCGAAGACGAAATCGACGACAGACATTACCGACAGCGTCATCCAGACGATCAAGGAATTGTCCGTGCATTCCAAAAACATCGGTCAGATCGTCAACAGTATCAACGACATCGCCGAAGAGACAAACCTGCTTTCCCTGAATGCTTCGATTGAAGCTGCCAGAGCAGGTGCTGCCGGCAAGGGATTCTCTGTTGTAGCAACACAGATCCGTAAGCTGGCTGACCAGTGTCTTGCTTCTGCCGGTAAGATTTCCAATATCGTTACAGAGATTACAGAAGCAACAAAAGAAGCCGTAAGCACTGCACAGACCGCAGAAGAGATTGTCGATGAGCAGGTAGAAGCCGTTGCAGCAACCGCTCACTCCTTCCAGACATTGAAACAGCGTATTGAAAAACTTTCCGAATACCTCGAAAGCATTCAGAGCAGTTCCAAAGACATGGAAGCATCCGGTTCTTCTACTTTGAACTCAATGGAAAATATATCTGCGATCCTGGAAGAAACACTGGCATCCGTTACCTCGGTTGCAAACGTAACCGACAAACAGTCCGAAGCCCTTACTTCTTTGGATGATGCCTCCTCCCAGCTGATGATCCGTGCGGAACGTCTTGGAGATGCAATCTCGAAATTTAAGACCAAATAAGACTTATAATAGAAACGGTATCTCAGGTGAATCTTTGACCGGGATACCGTTTTTTATTTGTATTTTTTTAATTCCATGCCGACATCTTTTTTGAACGTTTCCCATGCCTCCGGATGCTCAACAAAATATTTGGGGCAGATTTTCCCGGTCACATCGTAGTGCCGTATCAGATTGTCTTCCGTCAGATCAAATTTAATACACAGATAGGTACACAATTGTATCAGAGATGCCTGTGTCTGCGCGGTAAATTTTCCATTTTCCTTTTTATGGCAGCACTCAATCGAAACCGTGTCGGAATTTCTGTCATTCGAGGCATAGGCCATCTCTTCCAGCGGAATGCACTGTACGACCGTACCGTCCAGTCCAATGACAAAATGACTGCTCGCATACGTCTTCTTTTGTTTCTTTTCATTTGCCTTTGGCAGATTGTTAAAATAATTGCGGTTTGCCACCGCATCCACTCCGGGATTCGCCGTATAATGTACGACGATAGCATGAACCTTCTTTAATGCCAGCTGTGGTCTGGAATAGGGATTGGGATCTAAAAAACGGACGTCAAAATGAATCTCCGGATATGTCTTTTCTTTCTGCCGCTGTGCCTCCTTCTGCCGGTGGATCCCGGAGACAGTAAACAGCGTGACAAAAAGAACAAGGGCTGCTATGCCGGCAATCGCAGCATAGCGCCCTTTCTTACTCATACGGCGTCGTTTTCTGCGCCGGTATACTCTTTTATTCGACACTATAGTTTGGTGCCTCTTTCGTAATATGAATGTCATGTGGATGGCTTTCTTTCAAAGATGCTGCCGAAATCTTAACAAATCTTCCTCTCTCTTTCAGATCTTCGATCGTCTTCGCACCACAATATCCCATACCGGAACGGATACCACCAATCAACTGAAATACCGTATCTTCCACACTTCCTTTGTATGCTACTCGTCCTTCTACCCCCTCCGGAACAAGTTTCTTTGCATCCTGCTGGAAATAACGGTCTTTACTTCCATTTTCCATTGCCGCAATGGATCCCATACCACGGTAAACTTTATATTTTCTTCCCTGGAACAATTCAAATGTTCCAGGACTCTCATCACATCCGGCAAAAATACTTCCCATCATGCAGACATTAGCCCCTGCCGCGATTGCTTTTGTCATATCACCAGAGTACTTGATGCCTCCATCTGCGATGATTGGAATACCATATGGTTTTGCAGCTTCATAACAGTCCATGATCGCTGTTACCTGCGGAACACCGATACCTGCTACAACACGCGTCGTACAGATTGATCCTGGTCCGATACCAACTTTAACAGCATCCACACCGGCTTCAATCAACGCCTTTGTTGCTTCTCCTGTTGCTACATTTCCAGCAATAATACCGAGATCCGGATATGCATCACGTACCATCTTAACAACACGGAGAACATTTGCCGAATGACCATGCGCTGTATCAATAACAATAACATCTACTTTTGCCTTTACCAGGGCAGCTACACGGTCAAGAATGTTTGCCGTAACACCCACACCGGCACCACAGAGAAGTCTTCCCTGTGCGTCTTTTGCAGAATGTGGATATTTAATCTGCTTTTCAATATCTTTGATTGTAATCAAACCACAGAGATTACCCTCTTTATCTACAATAGGAAGTTTCTCTTTACGGGCTTTTGCAAGAATCTGTTTTGCTTCGTCCAAAGTGATTCCCTCTCTGGCTGTAACAAGACCTTCCGATGTCATACTCTCTTTGATCTTTTTCGAAAAATCTGTCTCGAATTTAAGATCACGGTTTGTAATGATACCGACCAGTTTTCTTCCTTCTGTGATCGGTACACCGGAAATGCGGAATTTGGCCATCAAATTGTTGGCATCTTCCAATGTATGCTCCGGAGACAAATAAAATGGATCTGTAATAACTCCATTCTCAGAACGTTTTACTTTATCAACCTCTTCTGCCTGCTGCTCAATTGTCATATTTTTGTGGATAATACCGATTCCACCCTGACGTGCCATCGCAATCGCCATGCGGTGTTCCGTAACCGTATCCATTCCTGCGCTCATCATAGGAATGTTCAATTCAATCTTTTTTGTCAAATGAGTTTTTAACTCTACCTGGTTAGGAATGACTTCCGAATAAGCCGGAACCAATAAAACGTCGTCAAATGTAATGCCTTCACCAATAATCTTACCCATTTTTTTCGTCTCTCCTTTTCTTATTAATCTTTTTTGTATATTTATAAAATTGTATACAAATTTTTCAAACTTGTCAAGAGAATTTGCCCTTTTAATAAGAAATAAAATTTTTTTGTTTTTTTTGAAAAAAACACTTGCATTTTAAAATTTCTTGTTGTATAATATCACTTGTCGGTTGACATTGGGCTATCGCCAAACGGTAAGGCACTGGACTCTGACTCCAGCATTTCAAGGTTCGAATCCTTGTAGCCCAGTTATGAGAAAAGCTTTGAATGGCAGTAGTTGTTCAGAGCTTTTTGTTTTAGTAACTATTTTAGACTTCCAACCGCTGTTCCTGAATAGTTACTTGATTTATCAGAAAGAAGAATGGAGTTTGATCATTTATGAGTAACAATTTGAAACAGGAAATTGAAAAGCGGCGTACGTTTGCCATCATCTCGCATCCGGATGCCGGAAAAACAACTTTGACCGAAAAGTTCTTATTATATGGAGGGGCGATCAATCTTGCCGGTTCCGTCAAGGGACGAAAGGCCGCAAAACATGCCGTCTCTGACTGGATGGAGATTGAAAAGGAAAGAGGAATTTCCGTCACTTCCTCTGTACTACAGTTTAACTATGATGGATTCTGCATCAATATTCTGGATACCCCGGGACATCAGGATTTCTCTGAAGATACCTACCGTACGTTGATGGCTGCGGATTCTGCCGTCATGGTGATCGATGGTTCCAAAGGTGTCGAGGCACAGACGATCAAACTGTTTAAAGTCTGTGTCATGCGCGGGATTCCTATTTTTACCTTTGTCAACAAAATGGACCGCGAGGCAAAAGATCCGTTTGAACTGATTGATGAGATTGAAAATGTACTGGGGATCCGCACCTGTCCGATCAACTGGCCGATCGGTTCCGGAAAGAATTTCAAGGGAGTTTATGACCGGAATACCAAGACCATCTCCCGTTTTCTTCCTTCGGACAACGGACATAAAATCGAATCCATCGAAGCGAAATTGGGTGACAGCGGACTGGATGACCTGATCACAAAGGAATATCATGATATTTTGGTCGATGAGATCGAATTACTGGATGGCGCAAGCGACGAATTTGATCTGGAAAAAGTACGTGCCGGACAGCTTTCTCCCGTCTTCTTTGGTTCTGCCCTGACAAATTTTGGTGTGGAAACCTTTTTACAGCACTTTCTGGAGATGACTACTTCTCCTCTCCCACGTATGTCCGGAGACGAAGTCATCGATCCATTTTCGGAAGATTTTTCTGCCTTTGTCTTTAAGATTCAGGCAAATATGAATAAAGCACACCGCGACCGTATCGCATTTATGCGCATCTGCTCCGGCAAATTTACAGCCGGCATGGAAGTGACCCATGTGCAGGGTGGCAAAAAGATCCGTCTTTCTCAGCCGCAGCAGATGATGGCGCAAGAACGCAAACATGTGGATGAAGCATACGCCGGCGATATTATCGGAATTTTCGATCCCGGTATCTTTTCCATCGGAGATACGTTATGCAAATCCAAAAAACCGATCCGTTTTGCCGGTATTCCGACTTTTGCACCGGAACATTTCGCCCGTGTGCGTCAGGTCGATACGATGAAGCGTAAGCAGTTTATGAAAGGAATCACACAGATTGCACTAGAAGGTGCGATTCAGATCTTCCAGGAATTTAATACCGGTATGGAAGAGATCATCGTCGGCGTTGTCGGTGCTCTCCAGTTTGAGGTGCTGCAATACCGCCTGCAAAACGAATACAACGTAGAAATCCGCATGGACCAGCTTCCTTATGAGCATGTCCGCTGGATTGAAAACGAAGACATTGATGTAAACAGGCTGTCACTTACTTCGGATGCCAAGCGTGTCAAAGACTTTAAAGAACGCCCTCTGCTGCTCTTTACACACCCTTGGAGCATTCAGACTGTCTTAGACCGGAATGAGGGATTGGTCTTAAGTGAAGTAAGCCAGAATAACGAATAACTAAAGGAGGTTTTCTTATCATGAAACATTTCACAAAACTACTGGGGCTTCTGCTTTTATTTTCTGCTTTTGCCATGGCATTCTCTGCGCCGGCACAGGCAAAAAAGAATTTTACGGTAAGCCCTTCCAGTAAACCTTACAAAAACAAGTACGTTAAAAATCCAGTATACAATAAGTATACCAAGCATTATCTCACAATCCGTTCTTACCTTGATGAGATGTCTAAAAAAGGCGGCGGAACGCTGACGATCAAAAAAGGGACATATAACATCAGCAATGCATTGTTAGTTCCTTCTAACGTAAAAATCATATTGAAAAATGGTGTTGTCATGAATAAGCTCAGCAACTCCCATACAAAACAACTGAAAGCCAGCCATGTTATGTTTGAATGTGTACGCGGTTCCCGCATTAATAAGAAAAATATTGTTGGAAAATACAACGGTGAAAAAAATATAAAGATTATCGGCGAAGGAAAAGTTATTATGAATCTGAGCGGCTGCAACAAGAGCGAAGCAATCCGTATACCGCACTGTACTAATGTTTTGATTGATAACATTACCTTTACCAATCTGCGTGACGGACATTTTATCGAAGCCATCGCTTCTAAAAATGTTATGATTCAAAATTGTACGTTTAAAAACAATCTGAACGGAGAACGCTGTGCGATCAACCTCGATACTCCGGACAAAGTAACCGATGGTTTCAATGGACAATATTCCAAATTTGACAAGACACCGGTTCTCAATGTTACCATTCAGAACTGCGGTTTTTATAACCTGTACCGAGGCATTGATACCCATCGTTTTTCACCGAACAAATACCATACCAATGTGAAAGTTCTTGACTGCACTTTTAAAGATTCTGACCAGAGTCCGATCATGATGTTAAACTGGAAAAATGCTGTCGTGAAAGGAAATACGATCGATAACGTAAAGGGCTGGAACACAGATAATATTCAGATGGAAAAATTTGCTATTTATATGCGTGGCGGCGTGATCGATCCGGACATCTCTGAAAATGAGATTGATGGCGTTTATATGCCGTTTTACGCCAAAGGACATAAAGAAGGTGCCGGTGATATCGCCGCCAGATATGCAGCGACTTACAACAGCATCTCCGGAACAAGCATTGCAAGCATGAAAAATAATACTTTGGGTGAGAACTGCATTCTCCGCTATTTCGCGATCAATCACAAAGATATTCTGTACATCGCAAGAAGTGAAAAACATTACGATAAATATGAAATAGACGAATAAACGTGCGCCGCCGGGCGCACCATAAAAAAGAATGGTTCATTATCTTAATGATAATGAAACCATTCTTTTTTATTTTACACTTATGATAATACAATTTTATTATTTGTCATCCTGCAAAGCATCAAATCCGGTTTCACCTGTTCTGACTTTGACAACATCCTCAACATCGTATACAAAGATCTTACCATCTCCGATATGTCCGGTATACAATGCCTGTTTGGCTGCATCAATAACCACTTTCACCGGTACGGCACTTACAACAACTTCGACTTTGATCTTAGGAAGCAGGGAGAATTCAACCGGTACACCACGGTAATACTCTGCTTTTCCTTTCTGAGTACCACATCCAAGTACCTGTGTCACGGTCAGACCTTTGACGCCGATCTCATTAAGAGAGGTATTCAGATCCTCAAACTTATTCTGCTTACAAATAATAGTAACTTTTGACAATTTGACATCGGACGCCAGTGTCTCTTTTGGCTCGCGAACCTGTACCGGAACTGCCTCATCCATAGGAACTTTCTTCTCTTCGACTTCCGGTGTCGATGCTGCGATTGCTGCCAGTGCGCTGTCACCAATTGTATTTACGCTATCCGAGATAACAAATCCGGAATAAGCGGATTCCAAACCGTGTTCTGTTGCATCAAGTCCTGCAATTTCCTCTTCTGCACTAACACGAAGACCGACTGTTTTCTTAATTACAAGGAATGTAATCGTAATCGTAACCGCTGTCCACAATGCGGTGCAAAGCATACCGGTAAGCTGAATACCGAGAAGCTTAAACCCGCCTCCATAGAAGAATCCGAGAAGTTTCTCGCCATTGGCACCTGCCAGTGAATACGTTGGTGCTGTATCCGTAGCAACGAGACCAACTGCCAAAGTACCCCAGATACCATTCATCATATGTACTGCCACGGCTCCAACCGGGTCATCAATACGTAATTTGTAATCAAGAAGCCATACACCGAATACAACAAGTACACCGGAAACTGCTCCGACAACGGTTGCTCCGAACGCATCGGTTACATCACAAGGTGCTGTGATCGCTACCAGACCGGCAAGGGAGGCATTCAGACACATGGAAACATCCGGTTTGCCATATTTTACCCAGGTAAAGATCATACATACTACAGTAGCTACTGCCGGTGCGATGGTCGTTGTTACAAAGATCGCTCCAAGCTGTGGTACGGTCGTTGCAGCTGCACCGTTGAATCCGTACCAGCCAAGCCATAAGATAAATACACCAAGGGCACCAAGTGCGATATTATGTCCCGGAAAAGCACCAACTTTGATGCTTCCGTCTTTTTTCTTCTTAAACTTACCGATACGAGGTCCGAGAAGATAAGCTCCGATCAATGCCGAGATACCACCAACCATATGAATACAGTTGGAACCGGCAAAATCATGGAATCCCATCTGTGCTAACCATCCGCCGCCCCATGTCCAGTGAGCTTCGATCGGGTAGATCACTGCGGAGATTACTGCGGAGTAGATACAATAGGAAAGGAACTTGGTTCTCTCTGCCATTGCTCCGGAAACGATGGTCGCTGTCGTCGCACAAAATACTAAGTTAAATACGAATGCCGACCAGTCAAAGTTTGCATAATCGGTAAAAATTGCGAAATTTGGTTTTCCGATGATTCCACCGATGTCATCACCGAGAAACAATCCAAATCCCAGTAAAATAAATACTACTGTTCCAATACAAAAATCCATCAGGTTTTTCATAATAATGTTACCTGTATTTTTTGCTCTGGTAAAACCTGCCTCAACCATTGCAAATCCGGCCTGCATCCAGAATACAAGGGCGGCTCCGATCAAAAACCAGACACCAAATACCTGGTCACTTATTACACTTAAAATTTCGTCTGTCATAAAGATTCCTCCTTGTTCAATTGGTTTCCTGCGACTTCGGAGATCGGTATTTCTCTATTCACCCAGCCGCGCCTATCTGCCAGCAAAAAATAGGATGAAAACAAAAAAACGCCAAGGCAAATGAATTTCATTCGCTTGACGTCTTTGTCGTTTACGATTGCTATTATAGGACAATTATTTTCAATTGTCAACCCTTATTTTTAAAGATTACCCAAAAGGAGTATTTTGTTACTCCTTTTGCATTACCGGGTCACCTAACTTCTGCAGTTCCGGGAACAGATAGTACAGAAAATATCTGCCGCGGTCTGTATTCTCTGAATTGGTAATGATCCCGTAGATTGGCTTCCCGACAACGCCTCCGCCGCCCTGGAAAATACTGTTATACCGCTCACTCTTTTCCAGATAGACACCATAGGCGTGCTTTTGCGTATTTTTTTCGTCATCCGGAATATACAGATACGGTTCCATTGCCTTTAACTCTTCTTCTGACAAAAATTCATTGAGATCCACAAAAAAGCCGTTGTCATGATACGTCGTAAAATCCTTTTCCCCCGCGATCATGCCATCCAGCAGGGACGCATAGATCAAAGAGGAAATCTGCGACAGGTCACTTGCCGTCGAAGCACCGACTTTTTGCGCCAGCTGCGTATCGGTATAATAGAAATGAAACGACGATAAATTTTTATCCGGATCCAATTTCATATATTTGGTAAAATCATCCGAAAAGGCATTAACCGGGATTTCCGTCGCCACTTCATTCACGATCGCACAGCGGAACGCAATGTCTTTTTTCGTGATAACATCTTTATAGATAAAGAATCCAACCACACATAAAACCAGTACGCCAATAATAAGCGGGCGCAGATAATACGTTTTAAACTGCGTGATCTTCTGGCTCCGGTTCATCTTCTTCCATCTGCTCTTTTCACTCTCTGTCTCATCCCGCTTTTCATAGATCGCGGCTTCTTCATCCAGCGACGTCTTTTTATTCTTTACATCAATTGCCATTTTTTTCCATCCTTTCGTATTTGTAAAAATGATCCAGAGGACCATTTCCGGCTCCCAGATCCAGTCCGGCTGCAATGGCGCCGGTCAGATACTCTTTTGCCTTTTGTACACTCTGTTCCATCGTATTTCCTTCCGCCAGTCCACAGGCGATTGCAGAAGATAACGTACAGCCGGTTCCGTGGGTATTCGGATTTTCGATAAAGGGAGCACGAAACCATACTGCCGGCTTGTCCGCCCCCGGTATCAACAGATCCTGCGCATCGGAATCGCCATATTCTCTGCCGTGTCCGCCTTTGATCAGTACGGCACAGGCATTCTCTTCTGCCAGTTTTCTTCCTGCTGCTTCTCTGTCCGGCAGTTCCATTTTTCCGGTATCGCAGAGGACTTTTGTCTCATCGAGATTTGGGGTGACAAGATCCACGAACGGAAGCAGTCTGGTCTGTAATGCCTCTTTTGCCTGCGGCTGCAGCAGCGCTCTTCCACTTGTCGATACGAGCACCGGATCCAGCACGATCTTCGGCTGTGCCACCGGCATTTTCCGGATCGCTTCGATTGTTTGCGCAACTGCCTCGATAATCTCTTCATTACAGAGCATCCCGATCTTTACCGCATCCGGGAAAATATCTTCACACACCGCTTCAAACTGCTGCCGGACAACCTCTGCCTCTACCGGATAAACCGCCTTTACTCCGCACGTATTCTGCACGGTGACCGCGGTAATGACACTCATGCCATAGCAACCAAACGCTCCTATCGTCTTTAAATCTGCCTGGATTCCGGCGCCGCCGCTGCAATCCGAACCGGCAATCGTCAAAACTTTTTTCATCCTGCTCATACTCCTTTTCCCTGCAGATTTTCAATCATCCATAATAATTTAGAAAGATTTATCGGCTTATGGATCGTCGCATTGATCCCGCTCATCATATTCAGACGGCTGTCCTCCTGCTCAATTCCATCTAACATTAAAATGATCGGAAGTTTTCGATACAATTTGTCCCGGCTAAAACGAATTAATTTCGCCAGCTCATAACATTTCATATCTTCCATATCTTTGTCCATAAGTACTGCCGTAATCTGGCCGGAGTTAAATTTTTCCAGCAGTTCCATCGCCATTTTTCCGGAAGTTGCCTGATATACCGTCGCACCATTTACCTGTAATAAAGATGCCACCAGAGATTCCCGCTGCTCTTCATTTCCCACAAGAAGAAATCCCTGACCATGCATATTTACCTCTTCGATCACATCTTCCTTATGGACTTCTCCGCGAAACGGCTGCGCTTGATTATAATACAAAGCAGGAATGGAAATCTCTACCACATTGCTTTCCAAAACCCCTTTTCGAAACTCTACGGTACCACCAAGAAGTTCTGTAATCTTGGAAACCAGAGAAGCGGAGAAACCACTTCCGCCCAAAGCATTCATCTTATCATTGACATTATAATCATATTGATCGTCTATCATTCTTTCAAAATATTTTTCATTGATCACCGGTCCTTCGTCTTCCATTCGGATCCGGATCACGCAGCGGTCCGCTTCTACATTGGTTTCCTGAATATAGATTTTAATGGCACTGCCTTTTGGTGCATATTTTACAGCATTTCCTAAGAGATTGACAAGAATTTCCTTAAACCGATCGCCATACATAAAATATTCCTGCTGAACCGGCAGCTCGATCACTTCCTGGATGGAAATGTCCAGTCCCAGCGATATTTTTCGTTCCTCTTCACACACTTCCCGGCACAATGCATACAAATTAAAAGAGTCATTGCTTTTTCCAAATGGCGTCTGCATCAATTGATACTCTTTGATCCCACTGACCATCTCACTCATATACTCTACACATCGTTCCAATTGCGCAAGAAGTTCCGGATTTTCCGGCTCCAATAACAGATCCTTCATCCTGTCGATCGGATGATCCATCTCTTCCGCCAGATATTTCATTAACATCTGGCGTCCTTTGACGGCTGCCCTGGCTTCGGTCAAAGCGTCCGTGAGAAGCCGCTGACCGGCCTCTTTCTGATACACTTCTTCTTCCCGGATCTGGCTTACATCGCGGACGACAAGCAGCACCGTATTGATATCCGAACCATAAAAGGAAAAACTGCATAACTTATGGATCTTCTTCCGATCCTGTGTCTCTGCCCGGAAAAAGCGGTAACCGCTCGGTTCGCCCGAATGAAGGATACGAAGCATCTCATCTAATTGCAGGAAAAAACTGATCTCTTGGCGGTCCTTTTCGCATACAAATATATTGCTCCACCATTTTAAAAAAGAGGCATAATACAGAGCTCCTGTATACGATTCATACTCCGAACTTTCGATAAAATAAGGCTGGAACTCCCCTGTCGGTACATCAATCTTCAAAATAAAGCTGTAATCTTTTAAAATCTGTTCATCAAAAATCTGATGCAGTTCCTGGCGCATTGTCATAGGTACAGCATTATAGCTTACCTTCTTTGCATAACCTATGACACGGATCGGTTTTTCTTTTACCATGATCTTATTTAAAAACAATTCATAACTATCATAGTACACTTTACCTGTCTCTGTATTTTTTGTCAACAACCGGATCGTATCATTGAACGCCGCCTGTCCGCGCACAAACTGCTTAAACTTGCTTCGATCTGCACGAAATACAATATCTTTTCCAAATATAATCTCCCGGTAGTCCGCATCCATGCTGTCCTCGATCGCGAGTTTTGTATCGTCGGATATATAATTCTGCCCCAGAATGCGGAATTTTTTATGACGCACATTGTATTCAAACATCAGATCCGCGGAACTGTTTAACGTCCTCTCATATTTTTCCTTTTCCTTGATAAGTTCAAACTGGATCGACTTTCTGGTCGTAATATCCATCATGATACAGAGATACTCTTCTCCCTGCTCGCGGGAATCAATATAATTTCCGATGATACGATACCACACGATCTCGCCGTGTTCTTCTAAGCGGGTACGAAATTCAAAATCCAGCGGCTCCCTTTTTTTCGCCTGCTGGACAAAATGTTCACGAAGTTTCGGAAGATCTTCCGGAAACGTATATTTTCCCGAAGAACCAAGATATTCGTCCCTCTCCACACCAAACATATCAAAATAATGCTGGTTCGCCTCGCGGATGTAAAAATTATCCTTTCCGATAACGACAAAAATAACTCCACCCGGTACAATCTCGTAAGTAACATCCCGCTGGCGGATGAGCGTTTCTTTTTCATCAATATCAATTACCGCACATTGAATATACTCCTGCTCACCGCTCCAAAACCGTTCGCCGATATCGCGCACCCAGTGATACTCTCCCTCTGCATTCTTCATGCGGTATTTGCAGTCGTATTTTCCACTTCCCTGTATCGTTAAAAGAGTTTCTTTTACCACCCGATCAAAATCATTGGGATGTATGATCTCCGACATGCTCACTCCGATCATTTCATCCTTTTGCGCTGCCGGAATCCCCAGCATCGCCGCATACGCATCGTCCAGGGCAGTAATTTCATAAGTCCATGACTTTTTACATATCTTCGTTCCAAATACCAGACTCTTTTTTAATGCCTGCATATTGAACCGGTCTTTTCTTTCTTCGCTCATGCGAGCATCTATACTTTGCTCCATCCGTTTCTCCTGTTCCTTTCTATAAAGTAAGCCGCATCGGCGTAAACCGCATCCCCTGTTTTTTCTGCTCCGGTGTCAGCGCTTCAAATCCCATCGCTTCATACGCCCTTTTCCCTTTGGGCGATGCATTGACCGTCACGGCACGCAATGCCGGATTTTCTTCCAGGCAATAGGCAATTCCTCGGCGGACCAGTTTTTTTCCAATGCCGCGCCTTTGATATTCTTTTTCCACAAAAAGCAGACTCACATGAAACCCGTCCCGCATCGCGATCACGCCGACCATTTCCGACTGCTCGTAGGCACCAAAAAATAACATCTCTCCACTTTTAACCTTTTCCATGATCGACTCTCTCTGTATAAAATGATAAAATGTTTTGATGCCGGGTTCTTCATAATCTTCCTTATCACATTCATCAAAAACCGTTCGGATCAATCCAAGCGCTTGTTCTATCTGTCTGCCACTCATTTTACAAATTTGCATTTTTCGCTCCAAATTCCTATTTTTTTCTTGAAACCATACTACTAGTATAATATAATTATTATCAAAGTGCAAAACTTTTTCTAAAATGAAAGGCAGGATTTATCGAATGAAAAAACGACTGAATGACAACTGGACGTTTTGCAAGTTTCCTCTGGACACTCCGATTGAAACTTTATTTCAAAACACGTCCTGGACGCCGGTAGATCTTCCCCATGACTGGATGATCTATGATGCAGAAAATCTGTATGAACAGGCCGTAAGTTGTTATCGAAGGATTATCAACAAAAAACAGCTTCTTGACGAGGCTGATCCGGACACGCAGAAGATCGAACTGGTGTTTGAAGGTGTCTATATGGATACAGCCATTTATCTGAATCAAAAGAAAATATTTACATGGAAACATGGTTATTCGGAATTTGTCGTTGATCTGACAGACGAATTGGAGGACGGCGACAATGAACTTCTTGTCCGCAATGAATACCATCTGCCAAACAGCCGCTGGTATCCGGGTTCGGGCATCTACCGCGATGTGTGGCTTTTGACTTCTTCTGCGGCGCATCTCGTACATAACGGAACGTATCTTTCCACCAAGCAGCTTGGCAAAACGTGGGAAGTATTTATGGATACGGAATTTATTGATGAAGCAGGTGCAGCTTCTGACGGACGGATCTGCCACGAGATCTTTGATGCCGACGGCACTCTTGTGACGACCCACGAAAGCAGCATACACTTTTCGGATTCCGTTCAGGTTGACAAACAGGTACTGACCGTCATTGAACCAAAATTATGGGATATTGAAGAGCCAAATCTGTATCAGATCCGCACTTCCTTGTATGCGGGCGATACGCTTACGGACTCTGTCACCCAGAATCTGGGATTCCGTGATATTGCGTTTGATGCGGATAAGGGATTTTTCTTAAACGGACGCCACGTAAAGATCAATGGTACGTGTGAACACCACGTTCTTGGTTCCCTGGGCGCAGCCATGAACAAAGCGGCACTCCGCCGCCAGCTCCTCACATTAAAGGAAATGGGCGTAAATTCGATCCGAAACGCGCACAATATGCCGCCGGAACATATGCTGAATCTCTGCGATGAACTGGGACTTCTCCTTTATACGGAAAGTTTTGATATGTGGGAGCGTACCAAGACCGATTATGACTATGGAAATGACTTTAAAGACTGGTGGAAAAAGGATCTGACAAGCTGGGTCCGCCAGGACCGCAACCACCCTTGTGTCTTCATCTGGGGAATTGGAAATGAGATTTATGATACCCATTTTGACCGCGGTCTGGAACTGACGAAAGAACTTCATAACGCCGTCCGCGAACTCGATTACCGCAAAAATGCCTACACCACACTGGGATCGAATTACATCGAGTGGGAAGCTGCCCAGCGCACCGGTGAAGTGATCGATCTCGTCGGCTATAATTACCTTGATAAATGTTATGACGAACATCATGAAAAATATCCGGACTGGAAAATATTTGGAAGTGAGACAAGTGCCACCGTACAAAGCCGCGGCATCTATCATTTCCCTCTTTCCAACCGTCTTTTGACATTTGATGACTTACAGTGTTCGACACTTGGAAACTGTACGACAAACTGGGGGGCGAAAAATTCCGAGCATACGATCATCGCACACCGCGACCGTGAATTCTGCTTTGGACAGTACCTCTGGTCCGGCTTTGATTACCTGGGCGAACCAACCCCATATTTTACCAAAAATTCCTATTTTGGACAGGTCGATACTGCCGGCTTTCCAAAAGACACATTCTATCTGTATCAGGCAGAATGGACCGACTATAAGAAAAAACCGATGGTACATCTCCTGCCTTACTGGGATTTCAACGAGGGACAGCTGATCGATGTGCGTATCTTCTCCAATGCTCCGAAAGTGGAACTCTTCTATCAGGGACAGAGTCAGGGCATCGTCGAAATTGACCATGCTCACGGCACGACACTTTCCGGTGACTGGCAGATCCCTTACAGCAAAGGCGTGATCGAAGCCGTTGCTTACGACGAAGAAGGCAATGTGATCGCAAGAGACCGCCAGCAGTCGTTTGGCGATCCGGCAAGCATCCGTCTTACTCCGGACAAAGAGACGCTGACGGCTGACGGCGAAGATCTGATCTTTGTCACCATTGACACACTGGATGCGGACGGTATCCTCGTTGCCAATGGACGAAGCCGCATGAACGTATCCGTAACCGGCGCCGGCCGTCTGATCGGCCTTGACAACGGCGACAGTTCCGATTTTGACCAATACAAAGGCACCAGCCGCAAATTATTCAGCGGAAAACTGCTGGCAATCATTGCCGCAAAGACAGAATCCGGCGAAATTCAGGTAACCGTTAGTTCACCATCTCTGCCGGATGCCCATCTGACACTACAGGCAGTGCCTGCCGAAACCGTTCCGGACGGCATCTCCTGCCAGATGGAAAATACGACATATTCCCTTGCAGAAAAAACACTGGAAGATGGTACTGTCATTCCGGACCGCACAAATGAGATTCCGGTTCGAAAGATTGAACTGACCAATCAGGGCACCTCGATTTTAGATGCCGAACATAAAGAAACTGTTGTAACGGCAAAAATTTATCCGGAAAATGCAACCTATCAGGACATTGAATTTAAGGCAGTCACACTCAACGGCGTACAGAGCAACGCAGTAAAGATCACCGTGGACAAAGAAAGCAATACCGCTTCGATCCAGGCCGTCGGCGATGGCGAATTTCGTCTGTGCTGTACCTGCTGCAACGGCTTAGACCACGTCGAAGTGATCTCCGAACTGGAATTTGAAGTGACCGGTCTCGGCGATGCCACACACGACCCTTATAAGATCGTATCCGCCATTGATTACTCCGAAAGTTCCGATGACGGTCTGATCTTAAGTTTCCAGGGTGGAGTCTATATCACCGGAAACGACCGTACTGTGGTAACGTTTGAAAATATTGATTTTGGAGATTATGGTTCCGACGAGATCCATCTTCCAATTTTTTCCTTTAGCGATGTGCTTCCGGTTGAAGTATGGCTCGGTACGCCGGGTCTTCCTTCCGAAAAAGGAAGCATCACCGAACCTGCCGCTCCGGGAACCACCTGTGCCACCGGCGAATGTCTGCTTCAGGCAACCTACGAGGCCAAGAGCTGGTACAACCACTATCAGGAAAATGTATTTACATTAAGCAAACGACTCAAAGGCGTTCAGACGATCTCCATCGTCGTTTATCCGGAAATCAAGATGTCTCTGCAGGGCTTCTATTTCACAAAGGTAGAAAAAGCCTACGCAAAACTTCTTGCCTCCGACTGCTCCAATGTTACGGGAGATATGTTTACGATCGATGGCGATGCCATCCGTGAGATTGGAAACAATGTAACGGTAGAATATACCAATATGCATTTTACCGAAGATGGCTTCCACCAGATCACCATCTGTGGACGTTCTCATATCGAGATGAATACGATTCATGTAAGATTTGCTCCGGCAGACGGCAGCGACGCTGTCATTAACCAGATCGTCGATTTCCCTTACAGCGACGAATCGCAGGTACAGACTTTCGAGTTAGAACCGGTATCCGGAGATTATAACCTGAACCTGATCTTCCTTCCGGGATGTAAATTCGATCTGGAATGGCTGCAGTTTGAGTAATACATATCCTATTTTTTGTTTCGGAAAATAACTGGAAATTTGACAAATCAAAACGGATATGCTAAAATCGATTAATGCTACAAGTCGATATATTAGTATATCCGACAAAATAAAAAGCATTTCATGGTTGTTCCAGCAACTTATGAAATGCTTTTATTTTTACAAGCAATAGCACTATTTCATTTCTATTGCTTGTGTTGTTAATAAATAACCGTTATGGTAACATCTTGTTCGATTTCCAAAAATGTTTTTCCGTCAAAGCATCGATCTGAAAGAACAGCGTCAATCACTCCACGGGGAATATCACCTTCAGCACTGATTTCGTGTTTAGCAATGCATTTTTCTGAATCAGGCGTGCAATCCCAAATCACGAGATAAGCTTTTCCCTTATTGACTTCCGGCTGTAATACATATGTTGTTCCATCATACTCAAATTCTGCTTCGTGACAATGAGAGATTAGTTCATACAATTCTTTCATTTTCATTCCGTTCATTACTTGACCCCCTTAAATAATCAGTTGTTGTTTTTACTATTCTTATTAGAGAATTATCTCGTTATATATTTATATTACTCTTTCTTTGCACCAAGCCATTCATAGTTATCGTTCGTGGCATTCCATTTTATAATGTATGTCTGTTGTTTTGAAACCGGATTTCCCTCTCCGTCTTTGACCTGGTAGGACATCGTTACTTCCGCCCAATAGACATAATTTTCATTTTCATCTCTAAAGTATTTGATACTTTCACACGTTCCATATTCAAATGTCTTATCATGTACAAAAGAACCTTTCAAATGACTCTCTGCCATCTGCTTTACATGAAATTCTGATATTTGATATTTTCCCGTCGAACCAATGATAAACAATAAAACACTCAGGATAAGCATAACAGCACGAGTCCCTGCAAGCATATTGCGATGCTTTCTCCCCAAAAAACGACGTATCAGATAATACCCCGATGGCAGTGCCAGGATATCTGCCACCACAGCAATCACCGGATGCCCAATTCTTGCTTCCCCCCAAGCTACAGGAATCATCATAATCCAGTACATCCAAAAAACCACTTCTGCAACTGCGCATAATATCTTTGCCCAGCGCTTTCTTGGTGTCATGCCGCAATTTGGACAGACGCCCTCACTTTCTTCATAATGAATCTTACAATAATCACATTTCATATTTGTCTCCTCACTTTTCTTTTACTACAACAGATAATTACAGAATCCATTTGCTTATATTCCATTGTCCCGTTTCACGATGGATGGAATATGTGTACAATTCTCCATCCGTATTCACATATAGATCATATACATACACATTCGAATCACTTACTGTCTCACTTTGTTTTATCTCTCCTACTTTTTCCATCCTGCTCTCTCCTAATGTTGTTTCATAGATTCCATTGGCTGTAAAAATATAAAGTTCTTCCTCTTCTGACACAGCATAGCAAATATAGTCATTTTTCGCCTGCCCATTTTCAAAATAATATGCACATGTCTCTTTTCCATCCTGTATATTGTATTGCCGGAGCATTCCTTCCCTATATACATATAGTGACTCTTCAGTCAACTTACAATCATACAAATCAAATGCATACTCTGAAACAATCTGTTCCGTCCTTGTATTATAAACCACACTATAATACTCTGAAAATTGAATTACCACGTTATCCCCTTTGGCCGCACGTATCGTTGGTGCATTGTCGCCTGTTGTTTGTAAATTTCCCTCAAATCCTTTTAATTTCTTTTCTTTTATCTTCCCCTTTTGTAAATCCATGTAAAAAATCTGGTTTTCTTCCTCTTCTTCTTCCAATGAGAAATTTATGTACATTTTTTCCTGCTCTGGTTCTACAACAACTCCAAGCAGATTTGAAAATGTAAATGTTTCTTTCTCCCCTTTCCAGCCACATTGTTTATATGTCCATTTTCCATCTATCAGTGTTCCACAAACCATTTTCACTGCTTTCTGATGCTCTTGTACCATAAGAATTTCCATATTGCCTTCTTCGTTCATATAAGTCGCCAGCGCTGGAGAAGTACCAGTTTCCTTTTGATCCGGATATGGAAATACTTTTTCTTTTACTTTTGTGGTCTCTTGTACCGATAACGTTTCTACCGGACTTTGACTCGATTTAATTACTGCGTTTTCATTGCTTTCGCATCCAGTTAATATTATTGCTAATAATGAAATAAGGCAGCTTACATTTACAATTTTTTTGTACATCTTCATTCCTCCAATCAGAATATTATTCTTATTTTACCAAACTTGGCACATAAAAACTTATGTGCCAAGTTTGAGTTCATTATAAGCGCCTTTTCTTTTATCCACAAGGGGGTCTGCCTATCTGGTCATTTTGACATCCCATTTAGCAGGATGGAAAGAGAAAATACCCCGGCTCCCATATGAATGGATACATTTCCACCGCATTTTTCCACTCCGTTTTGTATGTTTTTCAACCCAAATCCGTGCAGAAATTTATCTTCTTTGGACGTTTCAAAATATTTTCGTTTACGGTCTTCCGGGTAAGAATTTTCAAAAAGAATATACACGCCATCTCCCGCTTCTGTAATATCTACTTTAACAAATGCCTTCTCCCGTGGCACTTCGTCGCACGCCTCAATGGCATTGTCTAACGCATTGGCAAAAACAGAACATAAATAGACACTTTTAAACTCCGACAAACGTGTCGTCTGCGCCACCATCTGAAAGTCTATTTCTTTGCTGTGCGCCTCTTTTTCCTTCTCCATCAAAATCGTGTCTACAAGCGCATTTCCAGTAACTACACTGCGTTCCACAGACTGCATGGAATCCGCTAATTGTTCGATATAACCTTGTATTTCTCCCGGCTGCTCTTTCTTTAAATTTTCGAATGCTTCCATATATTTACTCATGTCATGGGTAAGTTTACGAAGCTTATCTTCGGCAAGCATTTTCGATTGATAAAATTCCAGCTGGCGCATCCGGATCTTTTCCATATCTTCGTATTCTTTCTGTTGCTTTTTCATCTCATAATACTTCTCAATTTTGAAAAAGATTACGAGGATCACCGCATATAAAAGCAGGCACAGGAAAAAGCAGCATCCCACCTTATATACATCCATGTATATAAACGTATACTGGAAATACAGCCCTGCCGCCAGTACAACGAGGGAAAGCACCGCCATACTCATTTTTTCGAAAACCGCCCTCGCAGACTGCCCTTTTCGCTCCGGGCGCATATGCGGCAGGATCCACAGCAAAAATGTATAGAGAGCCGTCGTCGTATATAATAATTCAAAATGAATCCCAAGTATACTATTTTCATGGATATTTTCCCAAATCACCGTATACGGTTCTGCCAAAAAGGCTTCCCGGAAAATGTAATACCACAGAAATTCAATAAAAGCACAGATTGCCATCGCTGCCAAACCAAGGAAAAAATCCCTCTTTTTCCGCAGCGGAAATATTGTACCTGCTCCTGCAATGATCATTGTTATAAAGAAAAACATATGTATTTTATCCCTTCTGCCTATCTGTTTCTGAAAGTCTGGTTAATTTCCTCCGGTAATACTCCATATACGTTTCTACAAATTCATCATACCGGTATTTGCTGATCGGAACGCCGTCTTCTCTCCCCTTGACAAAGGCAAGATGCGGACTGCTCTGATACGACGTGATCCACATGAGGTTTACCAGAAAACTTTTGTGCGTCTGAACCAAAAGATCTTTGACATCCTGCTTTTTCACTTCCTTCAGCGACCCGGTTCCCCGGAGTTTCCTTCCATCTGCCAGATGATAGATCAGTTTATGGCGGTACACTTCTACGTATAGCAGCTGGCTCATCGCAATCATCGTAACTTCTCCGTTAAAGGAAACCGCCAGATCATAACTGCTTTCCCGGATCCTGCGGAATGCCTTTTCCAGTTCCCTGCCTACCGTTTCTTCGGAAAATGGCTTTACGATATAGCCGGATGCCTCGACGCGGTAGCCATCGAGTGCATACTGCCGGTGCGACGTGGAAAAGATGATAACCACTTCCTCATCGGTCTTTCGAATATTTTCTGCCAGATGTACTCCGTCAATTCCCGTCATCTCTACATCTAAGATCAATATGTCGTACTGTTTCTCATACGCAAGCCACAGCGCTTCTCCGCTATAATAACAATCCACACAGATCTCGCAGTCATTTTTTTCAGCGTATTGTTTTATTTTTTGCTGCATCTCTTCACAATACTTTTTTTCGTCATCACATACGGCGATATGAAACATCTTTCCTCTCCTCATATAAGGAAAGCGGGGAAACGTACAACGCCTCCTCGCTTTCTTCGTTTACTCGTAACGCTTTTGTTACGCTTATTCTCCGACTTTCTCCCAGACAACGCCTTCTCGTGTATCTTTTATTAAGACTCCTTTTGCTTTCAGCTCATCGCGGATGGCATCGGCTTTAGCAAAATCTTTTGCCTTTTTCGCTGCCGCACGCTCTGCGATCTTTTCTTCCACAAAAGCACTCAATTCTTCATCAACTTCTTCTCCGGCATCCTCCCACGGTTTGGTAAGTTCCAGAGATAATACCGTATCCAGATCGGCAAGGATCGCTCTCTTGGTCGCACCGGAAAAATCTTCTTTCAGCAGATCGTACACGATCGTAAGTCCCATCGAAGTATTCATATCGTTTCCGACTGCCTCGCCAAATTTTTCATGGTAAGCAGCCACCTGATCTGCATTTACTTCTCCCTCTTCCGGAATCGCTTTGATCCGCTTTAACAGTTTCTCATACGCGGTCGCCACATTGTCCAGTGCCTCATAGGAAAATTCAAGCGGTTTCCGGTAATGCGACTGCAGGCAGAACATACGGTATACCATCGGATTATACCCTTTTTCTTCCAAAAGGGAAACCGTAAGAAATTCTCCTTTGGATTTACTCATCTTTCCGCCATTGGTCTTTAAATGGTTGACATGGAACCAGTAATTACACCATTTATGTCCCAGATACGATTCGCTCTGCGCGATTTCATTGGTATGATGTGGGAAAATATTGTCCACACCGCCACAGTGAATGTCCATGTATTCTCCCAGATGTTTGATACTGATACTGGAACACTCAATATGCCAGCCGGGATATCCGACACCCCACGGGCTTTCCCATTTCAATTCCTGATTGTCAAATTTTGACTTTGTAAACCAGAGTACAAAATCTGTTTTATTGCGTTTATTTGCATCTTCTTCTACATCATCACGAACTCCGACCTGAAGGTCTTCTTCGTTCTGGGAAGACAATACATAATAATTTTCTAACTTTGAAGTATCAAAATATACATTTTCACCCGCAACATAGGCGTACCCTTTTTCCAAAAGCACCTCGATCATGTGGATAAATTCATTGATACAATTGGTAGCCGGTTCTACCACATCTGGACGTTTGATTTCCAGTTTTTTACAATCATCAAAAAACGCATCCGTATAGAATTTTGCGATATCCATAACCGATTTGTGCTCTCGCTTCGCACCGGCAAGCATCTTGTCTTCTCCGGTATCTCCGTCACTCGACAGATGTCCGACATCCGTAATATTCATAACACGCTTTACATCATATCCGGCAAAACGCAGATATTTTTCAAGCACATCTTCCATGATATAACTGCGGAGATTTCCGATATGGGCAAAATGATACACCGTCGGTCCACAGGTATACATAGCCACTTTTCCCGGCTCATTGGGAACAAACTCTTCCACTTTCTTAGAAAGGGTATTGTACAAATAAGTCTTCACGCTTTTACACTCCTTTAAAATGTGAATTTCTCTTCAAAATAAGCTTTCAGATCTGTGATCTTAATACGCTCCTGCTCCATCGTATCACGATCACGAACCGTAACCATACCGTCTTCCTCGGAATCAAAGTCGTAGGTAATGCAGAATGGAGTACCGATCTCATCCTGACGACGGTATCTCTTACCGATGTTTCCACGGTCATCGTATTCACAATTATAATATTTGCTCAATTCTTCAAATACTTTTTCTGCCCCTTCGTTGAGTTTCTTGGAAAGTGGCAGCACACCAATCTTAACCGGTGCCAAAGCCGGATGGAAATGCATTACGGTACGTGTATCTCCACCTTCTAATTCTTCTTCGTCATAAGCGCTGCAAAGGAATGCCAGTGTCACACGGTCAGCACCCAGAGATGGCTCAATAACGTATGGAATATATTTTTCTTTTTTCTCATCATCAAAATAACTCATATCCTCGCCGGATACATTCTGATGCTGTGTCAGATCGTAATTTGTACGGTCTGCGATACCCCAGAGTTCGCCCCAGCCAAATGGGAACAGGAACTCGATATCACTTGTCGCCTTACTGTAGAAAGAAAGTTCTTCTTTATCATGGTCGCGCACACGCATCTCATCTTCTTTGATGCCAAGATCCTGAAGCCATTTAATACAAAATTCTTTCCAGTAAGAGAACCATTCAAGGTCGGTATCCGGTACACAGAAGAACTCCAGTTCCATCTGCTCAAATTCACGGGTACGGAACGTAAAGTTACCCGGTGTGATCTCATTTCGGAAAGATTTACCGATCTGACCGATACCAAATGGTACTTTTTTACGGGATGTTCTCTGTACATTTTTAAAGTTTACAAATATTCCCTGTGCCGTCTCCGGACGAAGATATACGGTGTTTTTCGCATCTTCGGTAACACCCTGGAATGTCTTAAACATCAGATTAAACTGACGGATCTCGGTAAAATTGTGTTTTCCACAAGTTGGACATGGTACGGAATGCTCTTTGATAAAGCCCTCCATCTTTTCCTTGTCCCATCCGTCCACGGAACCGTCCAATTCCACATTGTTTTCTTCTGCAAATGCTTCGATCAGCTGATCGGCACGAAATCTCTCATGACATTCTTTACAATCCATCAGAGGATCGGAAAAGCCGCCCAGATGTCCGGATGCCACCCATGTCTGTGGGTTCATCAAAATCGCACAGTCCACACCAACATTGTATTTATTCTCCTGAATAAATTTCTGCCACCAGGCTTTCTTAACATTGTTTTTCAGCTCGACACCAAGATTTCCGTAGTCCCATGTATTTGCCAGTCCACCATAAATCTCCGAACCCGGATAAATAAAGCCGCGTCCTTTTGCCAAAGCTACGATTTTTTCCATTGTCTTTTCCATTATTATCCTCCAATCAGGTGCCGGATGCACCTTTTATAAATTATTCTTACACCATTTTACTATTCTTTGGGAATAATTTCAACTAAAACTTTATGGTTTTAACGGCCCGTAAAAATAACTGGAGGTCGCTCCGCCATCGATCAAAAACGTGGAACCGGTAATAAATGCGCCTTTTTCACTCATCAGCAATTCCGCCACATTGGCTACTTCATCCGCCGTTCCGGGTCTTCCCGCCGGACATTTGGCAAACATATTTTTGTAAAAATCCCCCCGCGGGCCATTGAATTCATCGATGGCAAGCGGCGTTACGATAATGCCGGGCGCGATCGCATTGATCCTTGCTCCCCGTCTGCCCCATTGTACGGACTGTGCCATCACACGCTTTTCATTGCACCGCTTTGCCAGCTGATAGGCATGAAGCGTATTCTCAATGTTTTCCGGCTGCAACAGCTTTAATTTCAAAAGGTCTTCCGTCGGTGTAACCGCCAGTGCCTCATCTTCTTCTGCAGTCAGCTGCGGCATACGCCATCCGGACTGGCTGGAAATCGTCACACCAACACCGCCTTCCGCAATCACTTTTCCAATTTCTTCCAGTAGTACTGCCGTTCCATACAGATCCACCTGTAAAATAGCCTCTACCGGTGCCTGGCTTGGCGACACGCCCGCTCCATTGACAAGCATTGTGATCTCACCGTATTCCTGCGCTTTTGCTGTCAACTCCTGAATCGACTCTCTGGATGCCATATCCATCTCCACCGGCTCCACATCAAATCCTGCCTGGTTCATAGTTTCCGCAATTGCTCCGGCATTCTCTATCTTTTTATCACCCATAACAATTTTCTTTCCATAGCCCATTCTTCTTGCGATTGCCATCGAAATCTGTCCTGCTCCGGTTACCACCATTACTTCCTTTTTCCTCATTGTTTCTCGTCCTCCTCGCTTTTTTCTTCTATGATAAGAAATTTCTGCGATGTAATCAATTCTTTCTGCTTTTGCTATTGATTCGTTTTACTAATCAATGTATAATGATAACAACAAGAGATTTTCGGATAAGGGGAGAGATTTTTATGTTTTTACGCCAGATTGAATATTTTCATGCCGTGATCGAAACCGGCAATTTTTACCTTGCTGCGGATCAATGCCATGTGTCGCAGTCTGCCATTTCGCAGCAGATCAAGAAATTGGAAGCGGAATTAGGGGTGAAGCTGTTAGACCGCCACAACCGTACCTTTTCGCTGACCCCGGCGGGGGAACATTTTTACCGGAAAAGTGCGGTCATTTTAAGTGACTTGAAACAGCTTGTAAAAGAAACCAAAAAAATCGCAGATACGAACCGCGCCGTTCTGCGAATAGGGTATTACAAGGGTTATCATGGAAATGAATTATCGCGGGCAGTCGGTTTTTTTTCCGAAAAATATCCCGCCGTCGATGTACAGATCACCGTCGGCAGCCACGAGGAATTGTATCACGGCATGGAAAATGACACGATTGATCTGGCACTCAACGACCAGCGGCGCGCCTTTTCCGACGCTTACCATAATAAAATTCTGACCGAGAGCCGGTTATACATCGAACTATCCACGAAAAGTCCTCTCGCTTGCTGTAAAAATCTGGAAATCACTGATTTAAAAAATCTGCCCTGCATTCTCGTCATCCATTCCGCAGGGCAAAAAGAAGAACAGCAATATTATGAAACGATCATTGGACTACAGGGTGATTTTCTTTTCGCGGACACCCTTCAGGAAGCGCGTCTGAAACTGGCCGCCGGGCAGGGTTATATGCCGGTCGATGTGATGGAAAACCACTCCGAGCCGGATTCTTCTCTCCTGCGCATCCCACTTACCCGTAACAACGAACCGGTAAAGAAAACCTACTGCGCCTTTTGGAAAAAAGACAATTCCGGCTATTATATTGAGACATTTGCTGAACTGCTCGCCAGCTGTTTTTCCCACGCTTCGGATTAGTTTTCCCATGCTCCGGATCAATAGTTAAATTTACCGGCGTTTTTTTCTTCCAATGCCTTGATCATATGATACGTATATTCGTTATACGGAGTAGAGATTCCCAGTTCCTTTCCCATTTTTACCAGCGCCCCGGAGAACATCTCAATCTCTGTCTGCCGTCCGGCATCCAGATCCTGCAGCGTCGAATATCTTGCACTTTTCGGCACAACGCTCCGCAGTTTGGAGGAATCTTCTACCTTACTCAGATCAATTCCCTTTGCCTTGGCAATTTCTTCCAATTCTTTCCGAAGTCCATCACTGATTGCCTTCATATGGATACTGTCCAGATAGCATCCAACCCCGGCTCCCAATATCGCCTGCGGCAGATTGTCACACACATTCAGCCGGAACTTGCTCCACAACTCTTCCATAATATATTTGGTCGCCTGAAAATGCAGCGGCGATCTTCCAAAAAGTTCTTCGACTGCCTTTACCTTTTCACTGTCATAAGGCGCTTCTTTCTCGCCAAATATAATTCCTACCGTCGTTTCCGGATCAAAATAAAATCCCTCGCCCTCTCTGTGAGAAGCTATTTTAATCACCGAATACAGCATATGGGCGCCTCCTACCTTCTCCGCAATCTTTTCTTCACTGTCTACGCCATTCATCAGACTCATCACAATGGTATTTTCGCCCACGGCTTCCTGAATCATCTCCATTGCCCCGGAAAGTGCGGTATATTTTAAGGCAACCACAAGCAAATCCGCCTGTCTCGCCTCTTTCGGACTCCACACCTGCGGATGGTATATCTTATCATTGATCTTACATCCCTTTTTTCTCAGCCGTTCGGCTCTTTCTCCTTCTGCGACCACGCCTAACCGGACTCCCTCCAGCCCGGAAAGCCCCCAGATCACATACGATCCGACTGCTCCTGCCCCCAAAACTGCTACCGATTGAATCATTGTAATTCCTCTTTTCGTAAATTATTTTATTTACAAATAAGCATACCATCTTTTTCGAAAAACTTCAATACATCCCTTTTGCCCCACTCACCACTGGTTTCCCTCTTTTTCCCGCTTTCCGGGGTGCTTCCTCTTCCCCAAGCTGCTCCACTCACCACTGGTTTCCCTCTTTTTCCCGCTTTCCGGGGTGCTTTCACTTTCCCAAGCTGCTCCACTCACCACTGGTTTCCCTGCTTTTTCCTGCTTTCCGGGGTGCTTTCACTTTCCCAAGCTGCTCCACTCACCACTGGCTTTCCTCCTTTTTCCCGCTTTCCGGGGTGCTTTCACTTCCCCAAGCTGCTCCACTCACCACTGGCTTTCCTCCTTTTTCCCGCTTTCCGGGGTGCTTTCACTTCCCCAAGCTGCTCCACTCACCACTGGCTTTCCTCCTTTTTCCCGCTTTCCGGGGTG
>ERZ808252.295-NODE-295-length-50616-cov-4.903226_pt1 | contig 50616 bp, 43 predicted proteins | sample MGYA00521242_ERZ808252 | MGnify/ENA primary metagenome ERZ808252 (study PRJEB31516, sample SAMN03275581) | gut metagenome | biome: mammalia-associated habitat; material: feces | host: Papio cynocephalus | place: Kenya | collected 2012-08-07 ... | reverse complement strand
AACTGCTACGACTTGAATTAAAGCGCAAAATCAACTAACGTTGGAAAGAACCAAAAAAACCTTGACATTTCCATTTTCTAAGAGTATACTAACTGTATCATCACAAATGGTACAGTTAGTACAGATGATGCAGTTGCTTGAAAAGGGAGGTGACGATATGATTGAGATTAATCCGACAAGCAGCCAGCCAATCTTTGAGCAGATCATCGCGCAAGTGAAGATGGCGGTACTCAAAGGGCTTTTAAAACCGGGGGACAGCATTCCGTCGGTTCGGAAGATGGCGCTTTCGCTGTCTGTGACACCGGGGACGGTGGCAAAAGCGTACAGCGAGCTGGAGCGGCAGCAAGTGATCGTGACAATTCGCGGAAAAGGTGCTTATATCGCGGAGACAGGAAAGATACAGCCTTCGGAGAGGCAGAAAGAGCAGGGAAAACAGAAACTAAAAGAAGCCTGTGTAGAAATGATATATCTGGGTTTTTCCAAAAAAGAGATTGTGAAGATGGTGGAAGAACTGTATGAGACAGCGACTTCATAAAGAAAGGAAGGGGAAACGATGTTAGAGGTAAAACATGTGACGAAATCATATACCAGAGGGGGAACACCTGCGATTGAAGACATCTCATTTCAGGTGGAACCGGGAAAGATACACGGATTGATCGGACCAAATGGTTCCGGAAAGACGACATTGATCAAGTGTATCACAGGAATCCTGTCAACCGATGAAGGAGAGATTTTGCTGGATGGAGAAAAAATCTACGACAATCCGGTGGCAAAGGAAAAGATAGGGTACGTGGCAGATAATTGTAATTTTTTCCTGAATTACAAAGTAAAGGACATGATTAAATTTTATCAGGGCATGTACGGAAAATTTGAGGAAGAAGAGTTTCATAAGTTAAATGAAATGTTTCAGATCCCATTGACAAGGAGAGTGGGGCATCTGTCGAAGGGACAGAAAATGCGGCTTTCCTTTATGCTGAATATGGCGATGAAGCCGGAACTGCTTGTGATGGATGAACCGACCTCCGGACTGGATGCGATGGCAAAAGCGGATCTTCTGGAACAGGTGATCGCTAAAGTAGATTATGATGAGACGGCGGTGATCATTTCGACCCATCATCTGCATGAACTGGAAAAAATATGTGATACGGTGACGATGATGAACATTGGAGGAATCCAGTATCAGGGAGAACTGGACGACGTGAAAGACAATATTCAGAAATATCAGGTGGTATTTAAGGGAGGCATTCCGGAGGGAGTACTTGGCAGTGAAAATATCGTCAATTATTCCAATATCGGAAGCGTTTATACCTTTTTATGGCAGGGGTCGGAAGATGCGATCACCTATTTTATGGATAGAGGAGCAGATCTGGCAGAGCAGACCGAGATCTCTTTGGAAGAAGTCTTTATCTATTCGAATCGAAGGAGGAGAGAAAAATGAGAAATCAATATCGTACGTATATGAAACGTGAGATCAAGAAAACATACCCGCTTCTTATCGCGGGAATTCTGTTTTTGTTACTTGCCGGGATCGTTGCTGCGAGTATGACAAAAGGAGCTTATGAAGCTGCTTTGCTTGAAATGTCAGATCACTTTACCAGTCAGACTGTGTTGAGCATGTCAGACGCAGCGGATCTTTTTGTGAAAGCGGCATTTGGTGGAAGCGCTCCCACCTTTTATTTGATGGCAATTCTTGTGTTTCTTGTGCTGCTTCTTCAGCAGACATTTTCACAGGAAAATCGAAGCGGAATTGCAGATTTTTTACAGGTTTTGCCACTTCGTGAGCGGGATAAAGTAATTATGAAACTGATCAATGCCCATGCGGCAATTGCTTTATATTCGTTATCGTTTGGAGTTATTATGTCACTGTCCTGTCTGAGCGTCAACGGCAGTCTTCAGAAAGTGACAGAATTTTACTTTAAATCTTTTACACAGACCAATCCTTACAGTTTGATCTGGCATAGCGTGCTTTTACAATTTTTGGGAATGAGTTCCATTTATCTGATGTTCTTCCTGACGATCACATGCATTCATAACCGCTTTTTGTCTTATGCAATTGGTGTCGGTTTCTTGATCAGTCCGGTGGCGTTCAGTCTGTGGTTTGGTGATATCTTTCGTTATGGACAGGAGAGAAGCCTGATCGTAAGATATTTTCTTCCCTGCTACTTCTTCCCGGATGTGCTCTTTATAGGTACGTCAGGAGGCGATTCTTATCTAAATATCGAGTGGGACGGATATGGCGCACACATTACACTTTACATTGGTATGATCGTAGTGGCAGGTGCCTTGATCGTGCTTGCTGTCTCAAAAAAATGGCATATTCGGGAGGCACACAATGTGCTGATGAATGATGAAACGGCAGCACAGTTTGTTATCACAGGAATTGCATTTTGTACCGCATTGTTTGGGGCAGATTTTATCCTGCAGATGATAACCTATGGCAGAGACCATTATTCTATGGTGACATACTGGGCGTTGTGCATTATCATTACGATTATTTGTTACACAATTCTAAGTATTATCCGGCGGCTGATCGAAAAACGTCAGCAGGGAATGTAAGAAAGGGGGCATAATGATGAATGCTAAAAATTCAAAATGGCTGGGAATTATCCTTGTTCCATTCATATTTGGAATTTTAATCCTGGTGGCATCGGTATCTGTCAAAGGGCAAAAAGAAGATGCGTACAGCGACATGACGATGGATGCCATGAGTGGAACAGAAAACTATACGGCGCGGGGGTACGTGAAAGCAAAGGACTTTCCGCAGGCACTTCAAAATCTTGTCGCTTCGGGGCTGCTTACCGTTGACGAGGATACAGCTGTCGATGATGAGGATGATGATTATGTGGAAGACGTGAGCAGTTATAAATCCAGTTACGAATGTCTTTTAGACAGCCCGGAATTTATGAAGAAAAAGACCGGAAATGTGGTGAGTACATTAGATTCGGAATCCAATTATATGTTCAAGATCAAGTTTGACTATAAGAAAAAAGTATTTACGGACGAGTCCTATGATACGATTGCCAAAGTGGAACAATGTGGTTTTACCGGATTTACGGAGCAGATCAAGCGGTTGGAAAAAGAGTATCAGAGCATATCACAGACAGCCATAGAAGATGGGCAGTATGACTTAGGTTATCGGATCTATAATCAGGGAGTCGGTTTTGAATTGAATGAGTTATTACACGGAGAAATTCAAGTGGAACTGCTGCTCAATGTCAACAGTCTTTACATTCCGGAAAAATACCGGAACATCATTGAAACCGTGACACAAAGTGGAGAGTATAGGCTGTGTGCTTCCAGTGTGGATACGAAAAGTGAGGTTCTGACATTTGGTGCGGCCAATGCTGTCCTGACACGGGGTACAGGAGAAAACTATGAGGAGGGAACCGGACCGGATATGCCGACCTTTGGCGACACGACGATCAGTTTCATCTTTCAGGATAATCAGGTGACCGGATACTATGTGACAACCAATGAAAGTAAATTGGAATTGACAGAATCTGACAAAAAACTTATTCAGACGGTGGCGCCGGGACTTAAACTGAGCGTTCCGGAACATCCAAATTACAAAGAACTTGCCAATAAATTATATATTGCCAAATAAAAACCTTTAAAAGCCTCTTTGTTTGTGGTAGAATAAATACTGATTCTACGAACAAACAGGAGGCTTTTTTATGTCCGTTGACAGAACATTATACTTGAAGATTTTAGCAGAAAAATATCAATCGGTACAAGCCGTTTGCAGAGAAATTATAAATTTGAATGCGATACTCAACCTGCCGAAGGGAACGGAACATTTTATGAGTGACCTTCATGGGGAGTATGAAGCATTTTGCCATATACTGAACAACTGCTCCGGAGTCATCCGCGAGAAGGTGGATCTTTTGTTTGAAGAGCAGTTAAATGACTCCGAACGTCAGGCAGTCTGTACCCTGATCTACTATCCAAAAGAAAAGCTGGAGCAGTTAAAAAAGGAAAATGCCCTGTCCACAGAGAGATACCGCATGATCCTGAATCAGCTGATCGAGATCGCCAAACTTCTTTCTTCCAAATATACAAGATCGAAAGTGCGTAAGGCGATGCCGGAGGATTTTGCGTATATTATCGACGAGCTTCTGCATGTGCAGAAAGACGAGGACGATAACCAGGTGCGCTATCACCAGAAGATTTTAGATACGATACTGGAAATTGACAATGCGGATGAATTTATCGTCGCACTGGCAGAACTGATCAAGCGGCTGGCGGTCGATCATCTGCATATCGTCGGAGATATTTTTGACCGCGGACCTTATGCGGATAAGATCATGGATCTTTTGATGAACTACCATTCCCTTGATTTTGAGTGGGGAAACCATGATATCTTGTGGATGGGGGCAGCAGCGGGCAACCAGGCATGTATCGCCAATGTTGTGAAAAATAATCTGCGCCACCACAACACCGAGATCTTAGAGAGCGGCTATGGCATCAGTCTCCGCGAACTTGCGTTGTTTGCGGAAAAAACGTATGCCAATGTGGAGCCGATGGAGGCAGCCGATAAAGCGGTTTCCGTCATGCTTTTGAAACTGGAAGGCCGGACGATACAGCGTCATCCGGAATATGGGATGAATGACCGTCTGCTCCTTTCAAAGATCAATAAAGAGGCAAAGACTGTCGAGATTAACGGAAAAGAATATCCGCTGAAAGATGGGGATTTTCCTACACTACAGAGTGAAGATGCGTATGCGCTTACGGAAGAAGAAGCGCATGTGATGGACGAGCTTACGACTGCATTTATAAACAGTGACCGTTTGCAGCGGCACATTTCCTACCTGTATGAGAAAGGAAGCATGTACCGCATTTTCAATGGAAATCTGCTGTATCACGGCTGTGTGCCATTGGATGAAAGTGGAAATTTTGATGGTGTTCGGTTTGGCGACGAAATTTATCAGGGAAAACGGTATCTTGACTATGCGGATAGGATGGCAAGACGGGCGTATTTTCACCGCAAAGACCGTGACGCATTGGATTTTATGTGGTTTTTGTGGTGTGGGCGCAAATCCCCGCTTTGCGGGCGTAATATCAAGACTTTTGAGAGAATGTTTGTGACCGACGAGAGTGCATGGGTCGAGGAGAGCAATCCGTACTACCGCTATCACGAGGAAGAGCGAACCTGCAATATGATCCTGCGTGAGTTCGGACTGTATTCCGAACATTCGCACATTATCAACGGGCATACGCCGGTAAAAACGATGGAAGGGGAGCAGCCAATCCGGGCAGGCGGGAAACTGCTTGTCATCGATGGCGGATTCTGCAAAGATTATCATAAGACGACGGGAATTGCCGGATATACATTAATTTACAATTCCCACGGTATGCGTATCAAAGCGCACCACCCGTTTGAAAGTGTTAAAAAGGCATTGCAGGAAAACAAGGACATTGCGTCGGAGAGTCAGATCGTCGAGACGGAGAAGACCCGTGTACTTGTAAAAGATACGGATGTGGGAAAAAAGATCATGGCTTATATATCCGATCTGGAAGAATTGATGCAGCAGTACCGTAATGGAACGATCGAACCGGGCACGAAATTGTTTTGACAGATTTTTACAATAAAGGAAGGCGAAGAAGATGAGACAGATCAGTGTACAGGAAGCACTTGCGTTATCGAATGAGGAAGCAGTTTTGGTAGATATACGGCAGGAGGAAGAATTTTCCAGAGGAAGCATTCCGGGGGCAGTAAATATTCCGGCAGAGGAACTGGAAGACCACGCGGAGTTATGGCAGCAGGACAAGACGGTGTATCTGTTCTGTCATACGGGACGAAAGAGTGCGGAATGCGTACAGGATCTGGAAAAAGAAGGAAAAAATGTCGTCGATGTGGAAGGGGGATACCGTTCGTACCTGCGGTACTCTTTGAGCCAGTTTACGAAGCAGGAAGAAAATCTGGAAGAACGCACGGCACAGATTGAGCGGAGTATTATTAAAAAATTCCGCAAACCGATCTGGCGCCGGTTTACGAAAGCCATCAAAGAATACGAACTGATCCGGGAAGGAGATAAGATTGCGGTCTGCATCTCCGGCGGCAAGGATTCCATGCTGCTGGCAAAACTTATTCAGGAGATCAAAAAGCACGGACAGATTTCCTTTGATGCGATCTTTCTCGTAATGAATCCGGGGTACAATGAGGACAATTGGAATATCATACAAAACAACGCGAAAATACTGGGGATTCCGCTGACGGTGTTCAATACAGAGATTTTTGACGTAGTCGCAGGCATTGAGAAAAATCCGTGTTATCTCTGTGCGAGAATGCGCCGCGGTTACCTGTATTCGAAGGCAAAAGAACTCGGCTGCAATAAGATCGCACTCGGCCACCATTTTGATGACGTGATCGAGACGATTTTGATGGGAATGCTTTACAGTGGAAAAGTCGAGACGATGATGCCAAAGTTAAACAGTTCAAACTTTGCCGGCATGGAACTGATCCGTCCGCTGTATCTTGTCAAAGAGGCGGATATCAAGGCATGGCGGGATTACAACGATCTGCATTTTATCCAGTGTGCCTGCCGGTTTACCGAGCATTGTGCGACGTGCGGCGGTGACAAGCCATCGAAGCGCGATGAGATGAAAGAGCTGATCGCGCAGTTTCGTAAGACAAGTGATGTCATCGAGTCGAATATTTTCAACAGTGTGCGGAATATCAATCTGCGCACCGTGATCGGCTATCATAAGGATGACTGGGAATATAATTTCTTAGATGATTATGACAAATATCGGAAGGAAGAGGACGATGAGGGACAATAAACTGCCATCTAGTGTGGAGAAGCAGATTCGGAAACAGGGCATCGAAAGGCAGGATATCGTGGCGGTGTCGCCGTTTGACCTGTCATTTTCAAGTGAATATGTAAATGGATATGTATTTTTGACAAAAGATACTCTGGGGGTCGCGGTCAGTGAACCGGACTCGCAGAGCATCCGTTATTTTCGCGGAACAAAGACAAAGGACATGGCGTATGGAGAGGATCAAAAAGAGTACGCCTGCCGCTTGTATGAGCGAAAAAAAGTTACAAATATTTCTATTTCAAGACAGCTGGCAACGAGCCTTGTTATCATGCAGTATCAGGGGATCGAATACCGGCTTTGTGCGCTGACAAACCTGTATCTGGCGCAGATGAACGAGTTTGTGAAAGCCTTAAGACAGGAAGCACAGCCACCGGCGGAAGAGGCGGCGGAAGAAAAAGAAGCCGGTTCGGAAGAATTGTATTGTCCGCGGTGTGGAACGATGTATCCGGATCCGGCGCGGAAAATATGTCCGAAATGCATGAACAAGCGATCTATCTTTACACGGACACTGCGTTATTTCTGGAAATACCGCGTGAAGATGGCAACACTTCTTTTCTGTTACGTTTTTTCGGCATTTGTAAATATTTTATGGCCGTATCTGAGTGGTACGGTGTTATTTGACTGGGTGCTTAAGAAAAATGATGTGGTTTTGGGAAAATTTGGAATAGCCGGAGAGTATACGCTGGCACTCCTTATCCTGGTCGCGGCAATGATCGTGGCAAGAATTTTGCAGCGCGGGGTGACGCTCGTGCAGGGAGTGCTGATGGCGCAGGTCGTAGCGGATACGGTGCGCGATATCAAACAGGACGTATTTGCTGCGCTGGGAAGACTGTCGATCGGCTTTTTTACGAGCAAACAGACCGGAAGTCTGATGACGCGTGTCCTCAGCGATGCGGAACGTGTGACGAACTTTTTCCTGGACGGCTTTCCGTACATATTTATTCATGGATTTACAATTATTGCCACGTTTTGCGTGATGTTCCGGCTCAATGCGCCGATGGCGCTTGTGGCGTGTGTGCTTCTGCCGCTCTTAGTCTTTATGAGTGTGCGGTTAAAACCCAAATTATGGAGCCTGTTTGGAAGACGCCATCGGGCGGAACGGGCAGTAAACAGCCGCGTCAATGATAATCTGACCGGTGCCAGAGTGGTGAAGGCATTTGGACAGCAGGCGGCGGAAAATGCGAGATTTGAGCCGGTCAATGAACGTCTGAAAGACGCGGAGATCCGGATTGTAAAATACAACAACCGGTTTACGATACTATATAATCTGGTTCAGGAAATTTCCAGTATCTGGGTGTGGATCGTAGGTGTGATCCTGCTTCTGGGAACCGGGGATATTGAACTCGGTGTATTGATTACGTTTGTCGGCTATGTGGGGCAACTCAATGGACCGATGAACTTCTTTTCACGGGTATTTCAGATGTGGTCGGACAGTATCAATTCGGCACAGCGAATGTTTGAGATCATGGATGCGATCCCGGACATCGAAGAGGCAGAGCATCCGGTGGCTTTGAAGGAGCCGGAGGGAGAGATCGAACTCTCGCATGTGACATTTGGCTACGAGACCAATAAACCGGTGTTAAAAGATATTACGCTGCACGTAAAACCGGGGGAGATGCTTGGTATCGTGGGGCGTTCCGGAGCCGGAAAGACGACACTTGTCAATCTGATCTCAAGACTGTATGATGTCAATGAGGGCGAGATCCGTATCGACGGTGTCCCGGTAAAAGAACTGGCATTTCATGATCTGCGGCGCAATGTGGCGATGGTTTCCCAGGATACGTATATTTTTATGGGAACGGTGGCAGAAAATATCGCGTATGCCGATCCGGATGCATCGCGGGAAGACATCATACGTGCAGCGATGTTAGCCAGTGCACATGAATTTATCAGCAATATGCCGGATGGTTACGATACCGTGATCGGGGCAGCAGGAAAAGACTTGTCGGGAGGCGAAAAACAGCGGATCTCCATCGCGCGTGCCATTCTTGCGGATCCGAAGATATTGATTCTTGATGAAGCGACAGCAAGTGTGGATACAGCCACGGAGAAGGCAATCCAGAAGTCGCTTAATTACCTCGTCAAAGGGCGTACCACATTATCTATCGCACACCGGCTCTCGACACTGCGCGATGCAGACCGTCTGGTCGTGATCGATGAAGGAAAGATTGCGGAGGAAGGAACGGCCGAACAGCTGGAGAAGAGACAGGGCGTTTATTATAAACTGATGAAATTACAGACCGAGTCACTGGCACTCAAAGGACTTGACTAAGAGGGGAGGCAGAGGAAATGGAACAATTTGAAATGGAGCAGATGGAAAAAGAAACCGAGGAAATGACGGCACTGCACTATCTGACCAAAGAAAACGCGGTTTTTGAACGAACCAAGGGCGGTTTTGTAAGCCTTACGTTTGATGGAAAGACATGGGAGCGGGTTCAGGTGATCCGCCTGTTTCCGTTTACCGAGCCGGACGGGTTTATCTCCATCCGGACGGTGGAAGAGAGATCACGGGAAATCGGTGTGGTAAAAGATCTGAAAGACGTTTCAAAAGAAACGAAAAAGATGTTACGGGAACAGTTGAATTTACATTATTTTACACCAATCATTCAAAAAGTTGTTTCGATCAAAGACGAATACGGCTATGCGTATTTCCATGTTTTGACAGACCGCGGGGAATGCCGTTTTACGATTAATATGGGGGCGAGCGCGGTGACAAGACTGTCGGAAAAACGGCTTTTGATCACAGATCTCGACGAAAACCGGTTTGAGATCCCGGATGTCTTTGCCCTGACGCAGAAGGAACAGAGAAAACTGGATTTATTTTTGTAATAGGAGAATACGATGAATTTAAATTATGAACTGCCTGCATGGGCGGAGGAAATATTACCGCCGGCAGCAGAAGAAAAGCGGTATTACAGCGTTCCGTATGACATTGGGGCAGACGGAGCCTGGTTATCGGATTCTTATCTTGTTGTGACGGACAAAAAAATCTATATGCTGTCTAAGGGGAGTCCGGCAGAATGCTTTGCTCTGGCAGACTGTGAAGAAGCGGCGGCAGAAGCGAAGGTTGGCTGCGGGCTTCTGACGGTTCGGTATCGCGGGGAAAAGCGCTTTCTGGTACAATATTCCGGGAAGCATCTGGCGAGATATGCTTACATCGCCAGAGGAATCCGCATCTTGTGTTCAGGGAGGACGGAAAGGGTGGAAAGTACCGAATACGAGAAGATCTGTCCAAACTGCGGACGTGCGATACCGGGCACCAGATACTGCCCGCATTGCTCGAAAGAAGGCGGTTTCTGGCATTCTTTCCTGACGATGGCGGCCCCTTACCGCAGGAAGTTTCTGGGAATCATCGTGCTGATGATCTTAGCGGCGGTCGTGACACTTCTTAATCCGGAAGTGCAGAAACGGCTTGTCGATGAGGTGCTGACAAAGCACCACGGGGGAATCCGCATGGCACTCGTGTGTCTTTTCATTATGTTTCTGCTCAGTGTCGGCATCGTCGTTATCAATGTGCTGAAAAGTTATTATTGTACGGCACTTGGAGCGACGATCTCAAAGGATATGCGGAAGAAATTATTTGAAAAGATCCAGATTCTCTCCATTGGTTTTATCAATGACAGAAAACCGGGAGAGTTGATGAATCGTATTGTGTTCGATACCGGAAAAATAAGGGAATTCATGGAACGCACATTTTGCAATATGTTTACCGTGTGTTTTATCTTTATTTGTGATATAATATTTATGCTTGCTTTGAATTGGAAGCTGGCATTATTAACCTTTATTTTCATTCCGATCGTGGTTTTTATCACGTATGCGTGGAGAAAAAACATTCACCGCCGTTTTCACCTGCAATGGAAAAAGAGCGACGATGTCAATAGTAATCTTCAGGATGTGCTCTCCGGCATGCGCGTTGTAAAGTCCTACGGAAAGGAAGCGGAAGAACGGGAAAAATTCAACAAACTGGCAGACGAATTCTGCCGGGTACAGAAGAAAAATGAATCGTTTTGGGCGCTGTTTATGCCAATGATCGATTTTATCCTTGGTGCCGGGATCTTTCTGGTCGTTTATTTTGGCGGCTGCGATGTGCTTCGCGGCACGATGACAACCGGAGAACTGCTGCAGTTTATCACCTATACGCAGCTTCTGTACCAATACCTCAACTGGATGACTTCGATGCCGCGTGATCTGATGAATCTGATCAGCAGTATCGAACGAATCAATGATATTTTGGCGCAGGATCCGTTTATCGAGGACGATGAGCAGCCGAAAGAATTGGAAGTGGAGGGAGAGATCACATTTTCCCATGCAACATTTGGCTACAAATCGTATCAGCCGGTACTGGAGGATGTGAATCTGACGGTAAAACCCGGTGAAATGATCGGTATCGTCGGAGCTTCCGGCACAGGAAAATCCACGCTGATCAATCTGATCATGCGGCTGTATGAAGTGGACGACGGCGCAATACTGGTAGATGGAACAGATATCAAGAACATACGTTCGGGAAAATATCATGCGCAGCTTGGCGTCGTATTGCAGGAAACATTTTTGTTTTCCGGTACGATCCTTGAAAACATACGGTTTGCCAGACCGGATGCCTCGTATGAGGAAGTGATCCGGGCAGCCAAACTTGCCAATGCTCATGACTTTATCTCAAAAACGCCGGATGGATACAATACCTACGTAGGAGAACGCGGACATAGTTTGTCCGGAGGAGAGAGACAGCGGATTGCCATTGCAAGAGCAATTCTCAATGAACCTCGTATTTTGATCTTAGACGAAGCGACAGCAAGTCTGGATACGGAAAGTGAATACCGCATTCAGAAAGCCCTCGACCGTCTGACAAAGGGGCGTACAACCTTTGCGATCGCCCATCGTTTGTCAACGCTGCAAAATGCGGACCGCCTGATCGTGATCGACGGACACCGTATCGCAGAAGTGGGATCCCATCAAGAATTGATTGCCCGAAAAGGGATGTATTACCGCCTTGTGAAGGCACAATTGGAAATGCAGAAAAAATAGGAGCAGATGATTATGAGTGAAGAAAGTTTGCAGCGGAAAGTTTTTTCCGGATTATTTTGGAAATTTGGAGAACGGATCGGGGCGCAGCTCGTATCCTTTGTTGTGCGGATCGTGCTGGCAAGACTCCTGAGTCCGAGTGACTTTGGTGTCATCGTACTCATTACCGTTTTTATTGATATCGCCAATGTTTTTGTGTCAAGTGGTTTTGGCTCTGCTTTGATCCAGAAAAAAGAGGCGGATCAACTGGATTTTTCCTCTGTATTTTATTTCAGCATTGTAATGTCGTGGATATTTTATGCCATTGTATTTTTGGGAGCGCCTCTGGTTGCGTCCTTTTACGGAAAAGAGATATTGTGCCCGGTGCTGCGTGTACTGGCACTTAAGATCCCGCTTGCCGGTGTCAATTCCGTGCAGCAGGCGTATGTGCAGAAAAAGATGCTTTTTAAACGCTTCTTTTTCTCGACGCTGATCGGTACTGCCGGTTCGGCTGTCGTCGGAATTGTGATGGCTTATATGGGATTTGGTCCGTGGGCGCTTGTGGCGCAGTATTTGTTTAATTCGACGCTGGACACTCTGATTCTTTGGTTTACGGTAAAATGGCGTCCGATATTGGCATTTTCCGGTAAACGCATGAAGGAATTGTTTTCCTTTGGCTGGAAGATGCTCTGCTCCGAACTGATCCATACGTCTTATGGACAGATCCGAAGCCTGATCATCGGAAAAGTGTACACGGAAAAAGACCTTGGATTTTACAACCAGGGCGGAAATATGCCGCGCCTTGTCGTAACAAATATCAATTCTTCGGTTACTTCCGTGCTTTTTCCTGCTATGTCGATGAAACAGGATGATCTGAAGAAGATGAAAGAAGTGGTGCGCCTCTCCATCCGCGTCAGTTCTTATGTGATGTGGCCGCTGATGATCGGACTTATGGTCATGTCAACGCCGGTCGTCAGTCTGATTTACTCGGACAAATGGCTGCCATGTGTGCCGTTTATGCAGATCGCGTGTCTGCAATATGCACTGGAACCGGTGCAGACGGCAAATGTGCAGGCAGTAAAAGCACTTGGAAAGGGGCGGACGTATCTCATCATGGAGATTGTGAAGAAGGTGTTTGGTATCGCCATGATCCTTCTTGTCATGTACCGCGGCGTCATGGCAATTGCGTGGACGGCATTTGTGGTTACCTTATTTGCGGCGCTGGTTAATTCGACTCCAAACCGTAAGTTTTTGAACTACAATTATAAAGAGCAGTTAGCCGATCTGATCCCATCCATCCTGCTCGCTTCGGTGATGGGAGTGTGCGTTTATTTTACCGGAATGATCGCATTGCCAACGATCGTGACCGTCATTTTTCAGGTAATTGTCGGAGCGGCGGTATACATCCTGCTTTCGATCTTGTTTAAATTTAGTCAGTTTACCTATATTTTACAAGTGTTAAAAAGTTTTACCCAGTCATTTCGGAAAGGAAAGAAAAAGGCATGAAGACGAGAAAAGAGATCCCGGACGAAGAAGTGAGAAAGATGGAACTGGATATCTTTTCCCACATTGTAAGAATCTGTGAGAAATATGAACTCCGCTATATCATTGATTATGGCACTCTGTTGGGGGCGGTTCGTCATGGTGGTTTCATTCCGTGGGATGATGACATCGATATCTCGATGCCGCGTCCGGATTATGAGACGTTTCGGCGGGTATTTTCCGGTGAAATGACCGCAGCTCCGCAATACGAACTCCGGACCGGGATGAAAGGAAATATTGCAATTCCGTATATCCAGGTCGTACATACCGGTACGGTTACCGAGAAAAAGGGCAGACGTGAAAAGTATGCACAGTCCGTCTGGGTAGACGTATTTCCTGTCGATGGAGCAGGATTTACGAAAGAAGATCTCGAAGAAAATTACGCGGAATATTGGAAAAATATTGAAGAAACAAGAAAAATCTTTGGCAGATACAAACCATATCTCAATCCAATCAAGCAGATCCGTCAGTTTTACGATCACCATATTCGATCACTTCAACTGGAAAAATATGTAAAACGGGCGGAAGAGTGCATGAAAAAGTACGATTACGATGCGTGTGAAGACATTTTTTGTCTGGCAACTATTTACGGGACGAAAGAGAAAAATAGAAAAGAGTATTATGAAGACCGGATTGACATGGAATTTGAGGGGATAACCTGTAAAGTACCGCGTGCTTACGACCGGAAGCTGCGGGATATGTATGGAGACTACCGCGAACTGCCGCCGGTGGAAAAACGCAAAGGGCATGATTTTGTGCCGTATTACCGATAAGACGGAGGAAGTGACATATGGAAAAGGTGCGAACCTATAAGAGAATATTGGCGATGCTTCTTGTGCCGGCGATGCTGCTTGGGAGTGTGGTTCCGGTTATGCCGCAGATTACGGTTTATGCCGAAGAGGCGAATACGGAAAGCCCTGTTGTTTTGGACGAAAACGGAGTACTTAAAATAGAAGACATTGATACGGTTACCAGGGAAACACTGGAAAAAATTGACAAAGAGAAGATCTGTCAGATTGAATTTGACACCACGGTAAAAACGATAGACGACCATGTCTTTGAAAACTGTCATAATCTTACGGAGATAACGTGGGGCGGCGTGGAAAAGATTGGAAGTTATGCCTTTGCAGATTGTGAAAATCTTGACATGATGTCGTTGTCATATAATGTAGCGGCGATAGAGGAAGGTGCGTTCTGGGGGTGCAGCAAGGTGGAGTTTGTAGTCGTTCCACCACAGTTAAAAACTCTTGGAAACAACGCGTTTCCGTTAGCAGTCAATTTGTTTTGGCAGGAAAATACATTTCCGGAAATTCCCAGTGAGTTTTGGCGGGGAAGAACCGGAACGATGATGGTTTACGATACAAGCAAATGGCAGGATATCATAGACGAATTCGAAGATGAAAAGATCACCTGGTCAGGCCGGTGGAGTGGAGAAAGCTATGTGTTTGTTCAGAAACAAGGAGAAAATGGAATTTCGGAGGGATATTATGTCAGTTTCAATGCAACAGAAAGCGGAACGATATGCCGTCTGAAGCAGGGCCGGTTTTGTGTGGAAAAGGTGTATAATACAGAGGGAATAGAAGTGGTCGATTTCAGTTTTGATTTTCCAAATGGCTGGGATGCGGCGCAGGTAAAAACAATGACGTTAAAAAAGCAGGTTATTCCGAGTTTGGATGCCACGTTTTCCAATCTGACCCAATTGGAAACGCTGGAGATTCAGGCAGAAAAAGTTACGATACCATCCAATGCATTTCAAAATCTGACGCATTTAACAAGCGTGAAGATACCCGGTCGTGCTGAGCTGCAGGAGGGATGTTTTTCCGGGTGTACCGCACTCTCTGAACTGGAGATCGGAACGTATATGGAAATTGGCAGCCGGGTATTTAAAAATTGTAAATCTTTGTCAAATCTGCAGATTGCGTGTGCGGCAAAGATCATTGGAGAAGAAGCTTTTGCAGGATGTACCGCTCTTACCGGTGTCAAGATTACAAAGAGAGCAGAAAAAATTGGAAAGCGCGCCTTTTATCAATGTGAAAAACTGTTAGACGTTAGTTTCCCTATTTACACTACCCGGATTGAAAGGGAGGCTTTTGGAGAATGCACCAATATCAAAGAGGTAGTGCTTCCACAGCGCCTTACGTATCTGGGACTGGGAAATTTTGTAAATGCAGATATTTATTGGCCGCGCAGCCAGGTGAAATTGCAGACTCCGGAGGAGGAAGAACTTTCATTTTTTGAACAGGCGGCGGGAACCATGTATATTCCATCGGGGGATACATTCTGGCAGACCAGGAAGGAGACGTATCCATCGCTAAACTGGCAGTCATGGGAGGCACCGACGGAAGAAACGGGGATAGAAAGGCATTATTATCTGTCCGAACAGCTGGCATTTACAGAGGAGGAGAATAATGTTAAGATCCGTGCCTGCGTGGATGAAGAGGGTGTGCCATGCACAAAATTGTGTTTCACAAGAAAATATCAAAGAGTCGCGTTTTGTATGCCGGAGGGCATTTATTTAGGCGACTATGACAAAGTGTCGATCAAAGCGAGAGTAGCAGGTCAGCTGATGTTTGATGTGAGAGATGAGAATCTGCTTGTCAGGAATGGGTTTTCCAATATGGATAACAAGCCGGTAGTCAATTGTACATACCCTTTTTTCGAGGCAAATGATACACAGGGCGAGAACCTGACATATGGTACGGAAGAAGTTGAACTTTTGGACTACAATGGACTGGAAGCAAAATATATGACAATTGGAAATGATTACAGTCCAACGGATTCGGAAACGGCGGAAAAACCATATGAATTTTATATTTATTCGGTTACGTTCCAGTCCAAAACGGAGGCAGCAGGAACTATCGTTTTTGAAAGCAAAATGCCGGATGATGTAAAGGTAGAGACGCCGAACCCGACGCAGACGCCGGAAGCCAGTGCAGCGCCGGTGGAATCTCCGGAACCGACGCAGACACCGGAAGCCAGTGCAGTCCCGGTAAAAACTCCGGAACCGACACAGACACCCGAAGCCAGCGCAGTCCCGGTGAAAACTCCGAATCCGGCGCAGACGCCGGAAGCAAGTGCAGTTCCCGCAACATCGAATCCAACACAGACACCAAAACCGGTGGAAAGCATACAGCCATCTGCGTCACCATCGAAAAAGATCGGCACAGGTTCACGCACAAAGAAAAAGAGCGGCCGTCCGGTTATCCACATACAAAAAAAGGGCGGTAAAAAACATCGATATATACAGATTACAGTGAAGTCATCCGTAGGCAGTTATTTTGATCTGTATATGAAGAAAAAGAACAAAAAGTATGTTCATATCCGTTTGAAAAAGACGCCGCTGAAAAATGGAAGGCGGGTAGTAAAACTTGCCTATTCTCAAAAGGGTTACACGCTGTGGTTTAAAGTGCGGACCTATGACAAGATCAATGGGAAAAAGAAATACCGCGCATACAGCGGACAAAAGAAGATAAGATTATAAAACAATGCTTGTATTCATAAATATAGAAACCTATATCAATGAGTACAAGCATCTTTTTTACCGTTTTTCTTGAATATAGTATTTTTCTTCCAGACGGATCGGTTTGTAAGACAATTTTGCCTGACGCAGGTTGTCCTGTCCGAGGTCGTCTTCGCGGTTTACATATACCGCATCGGGAAATTCATGGATCAAAAACTGCTGGTTGATGTAATTGTACAATCCCTTGATCTCCGGTTCCGCCTTTTCAATATGAATAAACGCACACTGGATCGAAGGGCAGTAGCTTCCGATGGTGTAGGCAACGATTTTTCCATCCATGCGGATGCCGCCCATCGCGCAGTCAATGCTTTTGCAGTTGCCGAGCAGCCGGTAGACGCCTTCCTCCTCATCGTCAATGCAGTTGAAGCGGTCGTAGTGGCGGCGTTCATCGAGCCATTTTTCATGAAATTCCTTCACTTCTTCAATATCTCCGCAGCCCAGTGTCTCATAGACAAAACGGCCTTCGTATTCGCGGAGAAACGAGTTTACTAGATTCTTTTTCTTATGCATGGCACGGCCGCTCAGTGTTTTCAGTTTTTCCGCCTCATAGATATAATCAAAACTGTCACGTTCGGAAGTCCAGGTATAAGCAGTAAGCAAGCCTGCCTGTTCCCATACATTCTTTGTCAGATCGTCCACCAGATAGATGTCGAGAGGGGCATTCCATTCGTCGTGAAACTGTTTTTCCATGCGCCGGAACGCTTCCGGCAGATCATCCACGGAACAAAGAGGACAGAATGCCTTTTTTTCGCCCTGATATTCAAAAAAGAGATACAGCGCGATATCATCGGTGGCAAACATGGTATGATAATAACTTTCCCATAAAAACTGATTGAGAAAATGCCCCTCACTCATAAAGCAAGGGCGCAGTTTCTCATACGATTCAAATGTTTTCTGGACGAAAGGACTAATCGGTTGTAAAATCATTCGAAAGTCTCCATTCCTATAGATAATATATTAGCTGTTTTTGTTATTACGGCTGGCACGATAACGGGCAGTACCATCCAGTATTTTTTTGCGGATACGAAGATTTTCCGGTGTGACTTCCAGAAGTTCGTCGGTATCGATAAATTCGATGGCTTCTTCCAGGCTGAGTTCCTTTTTCGGAGACAGGCGGAGAGCATCATCAGAACCGGAAGCACGGGTGTTGGTAAGCTGTTTCTTCTTGCAGACATTTACTTCGATGTCATCGGTCTTTCCATTTTGTCCCACGACCATTCCACCGTATACTTTTTCGCCGGGACCGACGAAGAGAGTACCGCGTTCCTGTGCATTGAAAAGTCCATACGTAACCGTTTCGCCGGATTCGTAGGCAATCAGGGAACCCTGCTTACGGTAAGCGATATCTCCTTTGTAATCGCCGTAGCCGTAAAATTCGGTATTGAGGACACCATTTCCCTTGGTATCGGTCATAAATTCGCCACGATAACCGATCAGACCGCGGGCAGGGATCAAAAATTCCAGACGCGTCGTACCGGCGTTGAGAGGACTCATGCCTTGCAGTTCGCCCTTGCGCTGGCTGAGTTTGTCGATGACCGTTCCGGTAAATTCATCCGGTACATCCACATAAGCACGTTCCATTGGTTCTAATTTTTTCCCGGATTCGTCGGTTTTATACAAAACTTCCGGTTTGCTGACCGCAAATTCATATCCTTCGCGGCGCATATTTTCAATCAATACGGAAAGATGCAGTTCGCCACGGCCGGAAACTTTATACGCCTCGGTCGTCTCGGTGTCTTCCACACGAAGGCTGACATCGGTATTGAGCATTTTATATAAGCGGTCGCGCAAATGACGGGAAGTGACATATTTTCCTTCCTGACCGGCAAGCGGGCTGTCATTTACGATAAAGTCCATCGAAATCGTAGGTTCGGAAATTCTCTGGAATGGAATCGGCTTTGGATTTTCCGGAGAACACAGCGTATCACCGATGTGAATATCCGAAATACCGGAGATCGCTACAATGGAACCGATACCGGCTTCTTCTACTTCAACACGGTTCAAGCCTTCAAATTCATATAATTTACTGATTTTTACTTTGTTATTTTTCTCCGGATCGTGCGCATTTACGATTACGACATCCTGATTGACGCGCACGGAACCGTTGTCCACTTTTCCGACGCCGATACGGCCGACATATTCATTGTAGTCGATCGTACTGATAAGAACCTGTGTATCCGCTTCCGGATCTCCGGTCGGAGCCGGAATATAATTTACGATCGCATCAAACAGAGGTTTCATATCGGTTCCCGGTTCTTCATAGGAAGTGGAAGCGATTCCCTCTTTGGCAGAAGCGAAGATAAATGGGCAGTCGAGCTGTTCTTCATTGGCATCGAGATCGATAAAAAGTTCGAGGATCTCATCGACAACTTCTGCCGGACGCGCTTCCGGACGGTCGATCTTATTGACGCAGACAACGACAGGAAGGCTGAGTTCCAGCGCTTTTTTCAATACAAATTTTGTCTGTGGCATCGCCCCTTCAAAGGCATCGACAACAAGGACAACACCATTTACCATTTTGAGGACACGTTCTACTTCGCCGCCAAAATCGGCATGTCCCGGAGTATCAATAATATTTATTTTAATATCATTATAATGAATGGCTGTATTTTTAGAAAGGATGGTAATACCACGTTCTCTTTCAATATCGTTGGAGTCCATGACACGTTCCGCAACTTCCTGATTTTTCCGGAAGACTCCGCTTTGTTTGAGCAATTCGTCCACAATCGTCGTTTTTCCATGATCGACATGGGCAATGATCGCAATATTTCTTATATCATCTCTTGATTTTACCATTTTTTTAATCGTCCTTTCATATAATTACTTATAAAAACTCTGTTCTCTATCATAGCACAGAAAAATAAATATGGCAAATCGAAAGTTTTTGTTCTAAAAAGAAAATTTTGTGCATATAGTATATGGTAAAGAAAAAAAGTCTGTGTTATAATATTAGGGTGCGTTGGTATGCACGCAGGCCATCAGGTTTCACTTGATGGCATACAATTGCACAGGTAAATAAACAAAGGGGGTCATATATGATGACAGATAAGGTGCTAGGAAACAATCAGGTAAATGTTTATGGTGAGGTGATCAGCGATTTCACTTTCAGCCATGAAGTGTATGGAGAGGGGTTCTATACTCTTCAATTGTCGGTGCGGCGTCTAAGTAATGTATTCGATACGATTCCGCTTATGGTATCCGAACGTTTGATCGATGTCAAACAGGATTACCGCGGAAAATTTATCGAAGCATCCGGGCAGTTTCGTTCCTACAATCGTCACGAAGAGAATCACAACCGTCTGGTTCTTTCGATGTTTGTTCGTGACATTCGTGTGGACGATGAGCCGGGAGAATGTGAAAAACCAAATCACATCTTCTTGGACGGATATATCTGCAAACTGCCGGTATACCGCAAGACACCATTGGGACGAGAGATTGCAGATGTTTTGCTTGCAGTAAACCGTCCATATGGAAAATCCGATTACATCCCTTGTATCTGCTGGGGACGTAATGCACGTTTTGCCGATGGTTTTCAAGTAGGAGATCACATTCAGCTATGGGGAAGAATCCAGAGCCGTGAGTATCAAAAACGAATTGGAGAGGAAGACTTCGAGACAAGAACTGCTTACGAGATATCCGTCAGCAAACTGGAACGGATGGATCCGATGTCAGCGATCGTGGCAGCATCCGAAGAACCTGAATCCGACGAATCCGATACTTATGGCATGGAAGACGAGTAGGGGATCGTGAAAAATTTGCTTGCCATTTCTTAAATTTTGTGGTAAATTATTTCTCATAAATGAGCGAGTATTGTCAAATTTGTGTCAATACGAACCAAAGAGAGGTGTTTATAACGATGGAATCAGGGATTATACAAGCCTTTTATGGAACAGGTAAGGGAAAAACATCAGCTGCTGTAGGGCAGGCACTCAGAGAACTGCAGCACGGACAGCGGATTACGATGATACAATTTCTGAAGGGAAAGGTTGCCGACGAGTTTCAGGTTTTAGACCGGCTTGAACCAGATGTACAGATTTTCCGGTTTGATAAAAGCGATGTGAATTACTGCGATTTATCAGACAGCGAAAAAGAAGAAGAAAAAGCAAATATACTAAATGGGTTTAATTTCTCAAAAAAAGTTCTTGAAACCGGAGAAAGTGATGTCATCATTTTGGATGAATTACTGGGATTGATCGATCTTGGAATTTTGACAGAGGATGACGTGGAAGACTTACTCCGTATTCAGGGGGATTATCATAAACTCATTATAACCGGCACCAAACTGCCGGAACAGATCCGAGCCTACGTAGATGAAGTTTCAGAAATTCTGTAAAACGACATCTATGTAATTCGTACATAGCAGAAACCAAAAAGACTTTCAACTGTTTGAAAGACAGTTGAAAGTCTTTTTTTGGTACGCTGGTATTCTTTTAACAGAAAATAATTTTAATGTAATTTTTTAATTAGGAAATGTCACCCTTCCTTTTCTTTAAGGGATTTAGAACCCCGTCGGTGACTAGAGGGCGTTCTTTGCCCTCAGACACCGCTACGGGGTTCTTCTAAGCGCGAGCGGTCCCGACAGAGAAAAGGAAGGGTGACAATCTGCAATAAAAAATCACAATAAACCCATTTTTTTCTGATTTCCTATTTACTTTTTCTGAAATTTCTGTAAAATAGAAAGGAATAGAGAAAATTAGAGAGTGCCGTATGCGGCTTCGGAATGGAGGACAAAAGTGAGTAAAAGAGAGGACATTAAGAAAGTATTGATCATTGGATCAGGACCGATCATCATTGGACAGGCATGTGAATTTGATTATTCAGGAACACAGGCATGTAAAGCGCTTCGCCAGCTTGGATACCAGATCGTACTGGTAAACTCAAACCCGGCGACGATCATGACAGATCCGGACATTGCAGATGTTACATATATCGAACCATTGAATGTAAAACGTTTGGAGCAGATCATAGAAAAAGAGCGTCCGGATGCAATCCTGCCAAACCTTGGTGGACAGTCAGGTCTGAACTTATGTTCCGAATTGGCAAGCGACGGCATTTTAGATAAATACGATGTAAAAGTCATCGGTGTTCAGGTCGATGCGATTGAGCGTGGAGAAGACCGTATCGAATTTAAAAAGACGATGAACAAACTTGGCATAGAAATGGCACGAAGTGAAGTAGCGTATTCCGTAGAGGAAGCCCTTGAGATCGCAGATAAACTTGGTTATCCGGTCGTTCTTCGCCCGGCTTATACGATGGGAGGAGCCGGCGGCGGACTTGTATATAATGTAGAAGAATTGAAAACTGTCTGTGCGCGTGGACTTCAGGCGAGTCTTGTCGGTCAGGTGCTGATCGAAGAATCCATTCTCGGATGGGAAGAATTGGAACTGGAAGTAGTGCGTGATGCGAAAGGCAATATGATCACGGTCTGCTTTATCGAAAATATTGATCCTCTTGGAGTACACACAGGAGATTCCTTCTGTTCCGCACCGATGCTTACGATCTCCGAAGACGTTCAGAAACGCCTTCAGGAGCAGGCTTATAAAATTGTAGATGAAGTACAGGTGATCGGTGGAACCAACGTGCAGTTTGCCCATGATCCGGTATCCGACCGAATCGTTGTTATCGAGATCAATCCGAGAACATCCCGTTCTTCCGCCCTGGCATCCAAAGCGACAGGATTCCCGATCGCACTCGTATCTGCGATGCTTGCATCCGGACTTACGCTCGATGAGATTCCGTGCGGCGTCAACGGTACATTGGACAAATATGTGCCAAGCGGAGATTATATTGTTATCAAATTTGCCAGATGGGCATTTGAAAAATTCAAAGATTCCGAGGACAAGCTGGGAACACAGATGCGTGCTGTCGGCGAAGTCATGAGTATCGGTAAAAATTATAAAGAGGCATTCCAGAAAGCTATCCGCAGTCTGGAGATCGGACGTTATGGTCTGGGATTTGCCAAAGATTTCCATGAGAAAACAAAGGATGAATTGATGCAGATGCTGATCTATCCGACAAGCGAGCGTCAGTTTATCATGTACGAAGCACTTCGTAAAGGGGCTACGGTAGAAGAGTTGTTTGAACGCACACAGATCAAACACTATTTTATCGAGCAGATGAAAGAACTGGTCGAGGAAGAAGAAGCACTGCTTACCAATAAAGGGAAAGTGCCGGAAAAAGATGTTCTGGAGAAAGCGAAAAAAGACGGTTTCTCCGACCGTTATCTCGCACAGATCCTTGAAGTGACAGAAGAAGAGATCCGCAAGGCAAGAACGGGATTTGGTATTACCGAGAGCTGGGAACCGGTTCGCGTAAGCGGTACAAAAGACAGTGCGTATTATTATTCTACGTACAATGCAAAAGACGAGTCTACGGTAACGGACAAGAAAAAGATCATGATCCTTGGCGGTGGACCAAACCGTATCGGTCAGGGTATCGAATTTGACTACTGCTGTGTACACGCAGCCTTTGCTCTGAAAGAGATGGGATTTGAGACAATTATTGTAAACTGTAATCCGGAAACCGTATCCACAGATTACGATACTTCCGATAAATTGTATTTCGAGCCATTAACACTTGAAGATGTTTTGAGTATATATGAAAAAGAGAAGCCACTCGGTGTCATCGCACAGTTTGGTGGACAGACACCACTGAATCTGGCAGCAGATCTGAAGAAAAACGGAGTCAATATCCTCGGAACATCGCCGGAGATCATTGATATGGCAGAAGACCGTGATCTGTTTCGCGGCATGATGGAAAAATTGAACATTCCAATGCCGGAAGCAGGAATGGCAGTAGATGTGGAAGAAGCACTTAAAATTGCAGATGAGATTGGTTATCCGGTTATGGTGCGTCCATCTTATGTCCTCGGCGGACGTGGTATGGAAGTAGTCAATGATCCGCAAAGCCTGAAACAATATATGGCAGCAGCCGTAGGTGTGACACCGGATCGTCCGATTCTGATCGACCGTTTCCTGCGTCATGCGATGGAATGCGAGGCAGATGCGATCGCAGATGGCAAACATGCCTTTGTACCGGCTGTTATGGAGCATATTGAGCTGGCGGGAGTGCATTCGGGAGATTCCGCATGTATCCTTCCGGCCAAAAATATTCCGGCAGAACTTGTCGAGACAATCAAAGATTATACACGCAGAATTGCTGAAGAAATGGGTGTCTGCGGATTGATGAATATGCAGTATGCGATTGAAGATGGAAAAGTGTACGTACTGGAGGCAAATCCGCGAGCTTCCCGTACGGTTCCATTGGTATCGAAAGTATGTAATGTACAGATGGTAAAACTGGCAACCCAGATCATGACAAGAGAATTGACCGGAAATCCGTCTCCAATCGAGAATATGAAACCGGTAAATCCAAAATACTATGGAGTGAAGGAAGCCGTATTCCCATTCAACATGTTTCAGGAGGTAGACCCGGTACTTGGACCGGAGATGCGTTCGACCGGAGAAGTGCTCGGACTTTCGGAAAATGTCGGAGAGGCCTTCTTTAAGGCACAGGAAGCGACACAGACAAGACTTCCAAAAGAAGGAAATGTGCTGATGAGTGTCAGCAAAAAAGACAAACCGGAACTCGTTGAAGTGGCGAAAAAATTCGAGGCATGCGGTTTTGGAATCCTGGCAACCGGAAAGACATATGAACTGCTGAAAGAAAATGGAATCAAAGCAGAGCGCATCAATAAGATGCAGGAAGGCAAGCCAGACATCGTAGATGCGATCATCAATGGAAAGATCCAGCTCATCATCAATACCCCGGCGACGGGCGATGAGAAGGCATTTGATGACAGCTACATCCGTAAAAATGCGATTAAGGCGAAAATTCCATATATGACGACGATGGCAGCAGCCAAAGCTACGGCAGATGGAATTTATACTGTGATCCATGAAGGCGAGATCGGTGTGAAATCGCTGCAGGAGATCCATGCATTGATCTGATGTCAAGGGTTTGAAGCCGGATTCAATGTGAAAATGTCGATGACGGCAGGGGCGAAACCGGTTCGTGCGTGCACGAAAAGTTCTTGACGAACACATACAGAAGTGTTATGATAAAAAGTAAGTTAATAAAACAGTAGAGGCGCGGACTTTATCAGTATTTTTCCTGATGTGTCAGGTACACAAGTGATGGCTCAAAGAAAGGAAAGTCTGCCGAAGGGGGCAGTGACCTGATGCTGCTAACCCTGGGCATATATCAAACAGGTATATGACTGTCATCTTTATGATGGAGTGCTACAAAGTATTGAAATTGCGGATATGCAGCATTCCTCGGAACGTTGCATATCCTTTTTAGTGCAGGAAACTCAACTGTTTGTAACAGGAAAAATAAATATAGTGCCGCCACGCGGCAGAATGGAGGAAATTATGGCTATTTTTACAGGAGCCGGAGTAGCACTTGTTACTCCTATGAATCAGGATGGAAGTGTGAACTATGACAAATTAAAGGAAGTGATCGAACAGCAGATCGCAGGACACACCGACGCGATCATTATCTGCGGTACAACGGGAGAGGCTTCTACCCTTACGGTAGAAGAGCATATCGAATGTATCCGTTATTGCTGCGAAGTGGTAAATAAAAGAATCCCGGTAATCGCCGGAACAGGTTCTAATTGTACACGCACCGCTGTCGAGCTTTCGAAAAAAGCAGAGGAAGCCGGTGCGGACGGCCTTTTGCTGGTAACACCATATTATAATAAATGTACACAGAACGGATTGAAAGCACATTTCAAAGCCGTTGCAGAAAGCGTAAAGATTCCGATCATTCTTTACAACATTCCGGGACGTACCGGCGTAAAGATCGCACCGGAAACCGTAGTAGAATTGTGCAAGACGGTAGATAATATCGTTGGTGTAAAAGATGCGACAGGCGATCTCTCCGAAGTAGCAGATGTACTCAGCATGGCAGGCGGTTCCGTAGATCTGTATTCCGGAAACGACGACCAGATCATCCCGGTACTTTCCCTCGGTGGAAAAGGTGTGATCTCCGTGCTTTCTAACATTTTGCCACAGGAGACACACGATATGACGGCCGCATTCTTTGCCGGTGATACGAAAAAGGCAATGGATATGCAGTTAGGATATCTGGATCTGATCCATGCATTGTTTAGCGAAGTGAACCCAATCCCGGTCAAAAAGGCAATGAACATGATGGGAATGGAAGTAGGACCGCTGCGTATGCCATTGACCGAGATGGAAGAGGCGCATGCCAAAGTGCTTGCTGACGAGATGAAAAAAGCAGGGATTGAAGTAAAATAAAGACAACGGAAGGAAATGTACGACATGACAAGAATCATTATGAGCGGCTGTAATGGCGCTATGGGAACAACAATTACAAAAATTGTAAGTGAAGATGCAGAAGCAGAAATCGTAGCAGGAATTGACATTGTGGATGACGGTTCCAAGGATTACCCGGTATTTTCTTCCATCAAAGACTGTGATGTGGAAGCCGATGCCGTAATCGATTTTTCGACACCAAAGATTTTGGATGATCTTTTGGCATACTGTGAAGAAAAAAAAGTGCCGGTTGTATTGTGTACGACAGGGTATGACGAGGCGCAGCTGGCAAAGATTGAAGAGGCATCGAAAAAGACAGCGGTGTTAAAATCTGCCAATATGTCACTTGGTATCAATACTTTGATGCGCCTTGTGCAGGAAGCAGCTAAGGTGCTGGCAGCAGAAGGATTTGATGTGGAGATCGTAGAGAAACATCATAACCAGAAATTGGATGCTCCATCGGGAACAGCACTTGCCCTTGCAGATGCCATCAATGAGGCGATGGATAACCGGTATGAATATATTTTTGACCGTTCCCAGAGAAGAGAAAAACGAGACAAAAAAGAACTCGGAATCAGCGCGGTACGCGGCGGAACGATTGTCGGCGACCACGATGTGATCTTTGCCGGAACGGACGAAGTGGTAACATTTTCCCATACGGCATACAGTAAGGCAGTATTTGGAAAAGGTGCGGTTGCCGCAGCAAAATTTTTGAATGGAAAAGAGACTGGCCGGTTTGATATGGCAGATGTCATCGGCTGATCGGATAGAGAGGAAAGACGAGAACGATGATTCCAATTGGTATCAGTGAAATCCTCAAAGCAGTGGACGGAACCCTGCTTTGGGGAGACGAAAATGGTGTTGTTACAAATGTGGTGACCGATTCACGAAAAGCCGGAAAAGGTTCTCTGTTTGTACCGATCGTGGGAGAACGGGTAGATGCCCATCGGTTTATCCCACAGGTGATGCAGGCAGGAGCCAGCGTGACATTTTCATCGCGAAAAGATGTCGCACCGGCGGCTTCGGGAAGCTGTATTTATGTGGAAGACACCCTTGCGGCACTTCAAAAAACGGCGGCGTATTATCGCAGCCGGTTTGATATTCCGGTTATCGGTGTGACGGGAAGTGTCGGAAAAACGACGACCAAAGAGATGATCAGCGCGGTATTGGAGAAAAAATATCGTGTCGTAAAGACGCAGGGAAATTGGAACAGCCAGATCGGCGTGGCTCTGATGATGTTTGAATTGGAGCCGGAGACCGAACTTGCGATCTTTGAGATGGGAATGAGTCTTCCGGGCGAGATGGCGCGGCTGGTAGAAATTGCCAAACCACAGACGGCAGTAATGACCAATATCGGGGTGTCCCATATCGGAAATCTTGGCAGCCGTGAAAATATTGCCAAGGAGAAAGGACATATTGTCAAATATGTCGGAACTTCCCACGATGGCAAGCTGTATATTTGCGGAAATGGCGACATGAAACAGATTACCCGTGAAAATGTGCCATATTCATTGTGCGAGGCCAAATGTCCAATCTGTTATTATGGAACCGAAGCGGACTGCGAGGTGCGGGCGACGGATCTTACGGTAACCGAAACCGGGCAGAAATTTGTTTATCATGGCAGACAGACAGGCGAAGTGGAATTGTCTGTGATGGGCGGTCACAATGTGAATAATGCCTTGGTTGCGATGGCTCTCGGAGAACAGTTTGGCGTACCATTTGACGATGCCGTACAGGCCTTGAAGGAGTACCGGCCGTTTTCCATGCGTGGCGAACGAAAAGACGCCCATGGATATCATGTGATCGACGATACGTACAATGCCAGCCCGGATTCTATTAACAGTAATATTGATGCCTTGTTTGATTATGCAAAGACGGGACAGAAGATCGTGGTGCTTGGAGATGTTCTGGAACTCGGAGAACAGTCCGAAAAACTGCATCGCGGAATCGGCAAATTTATTGTAGAAGAAGCGCAGAAGGGAAAAACGTTGGATCTTGTAATCACAGTGGGCGAAGGAGCTTCTTTCATCGCAAAGCAGGTGGAAGAAACTTCAAACATTGCTGTGAAAATTTGTAAAGACAATGAAGAGGCAGCTGCGTTTGTAAAGAAATGTGCAAAAGAGGGCGACTGGATTTTGGTAAAAGGTTCCCGCGGAATGCACATGGATGAAGTAGTGCAGAAGGTTGTGATGTAATGTTTGCGGATATCATCGTAGATATCAGCGTCGAAGCGTTAGACAAAACGTACCAATATATAGTACCAAAGCGCCTGGAATCGGAGATTCGGATCGGAACTCCGGTTCAGGTGCCTTTTGGGCGGGGAAACCGCCTTTTGAAAGGCTTTGTCATTCATTTGACAGAAAAAGCCGCATTTGATGTTTCACGCATGAAAGAGATCGTGAGCATCGCCACAAAGCAGATGCCGGTAGAAAGTGAGCTTCTGCAGGTGGCAGGATTTATTCGGGAGCGTTATGGCTCGACGATGAATGAGGCGATCAAAACCGTAATTCCGATACGAAAAAAAGTGAAGTCAGTGGAAGAACACTGGCTTACTTTTGCTATGGAAAAAAATAAAGTTTTCGATGTTCTGGGGGAATATAAACGAAGACGTTACGCTGCTAAGGTGCGGCTGATCGAGGGAATGCTCGCGGAGGGAGATGTCATTAACCGGCGTACGGCGATTCAAAAATATAAGGCAAACAAAGCCGTGATCGATGGACTCATAAAAGAGGGAATTGTGCGTGTGAGCAAAGAGCGGATCTACCGGAAAGCCGTGGAAGAACAAGCACAGGAAGCACAGCGTCCACTGGCATTAAATGAAGAACAGCAGAAAATTGTGGAAGATTTTGTAAAAGAATACCGCAAAGGGATACGAAGAACGTATTTATTATATGGAATTACCGGAAGTGGAAAAACGGAAGTATATATGCAGCTTCTAAGTGAAGTGCTGGCAGAGGGTAAGCAGGCAATCGTCCTGATCCCGGAGATTGCGCTGACATTTCAGACCGTTTCACGATTTCAAAAACGATTTCCGGGAAGAGTGTCTGTGTTACATTCACGGCTTTCTGAGGGCGAACGGGCAGACCAGATTGAAATGGCAAAAAATGGGGATATTGATATTATGATAGGGCCGAGATCTGCGTTGTTTACGCCATTTGAGAGGCTTGGCATCATTATTATGGATGAAGAACATGAGACGAGTTATATCAGTGAAAGTTCGCCCCGGTATCACACCGATGAAGTGGCGGTATACCGGGCAAAACTGGCAGGGGCAAGTGTGGTTCTCGGCTCGGCGACGCCTTCGGTCAAAAGTTATCAGGCGGCAAAAGAAGGGCGTTACAAAGAATACCGTTTGACGAAACGTGCCGGCAATGCGGCACCTCCAAACATAGATATCGTGGATCTGCGGGAAGAATTGAAAGCGAAAAACCGCTCTGTGTTCAGCCGCCTTTTGCAGCAGAAACTGCAAGAGTGTCTTGCCAAAGGCGAACAGGCGATGTTATTTATTAACCGGAGAGGGTATGCTGGTTTTGTTTCTTGTAGAAATTGCGGAAATGTGATACAATGTTCTCATTGTGATGTATCGATGACAGCACATAAAAATCATGTGGGCGATGTGGACACGCTGGTATGCCATTATTGCGGACATTCTGTCGCCATGCCGGAGCGGTGTCCGGAATGTGGTTCTCCCTATATTGCGACGTTTGGACTGGGGACACAGAAAGTTGAAGAGATGCTTCGCCGTCTGATGCCACAGGCAGGGATCCTGCGGATGGATGCAGATACTACGACCGGAAAACACGGTCATGAAGGCGTATTGTCCGCGTTCCGTGAGGGAAAAGCAGATATTCTCATCGGAACCCAGATGATCGTAAAAGGGCATGATTTTCCGAATGTCACGCTGGTGGCGGCACTTGCCGCCGATATGAGTATGTTTGAGCAGGATTATCAAAGCAGCGAGCGGACATTCCAGCTTTTGCAGCAGGCAAGTGGAAGAGCCGGCCGCGGCGAAAAGCCAGGCGAAGTCATCATTCAGACCTATAAGCCGGAACATTATGTCATCGAGAGCATCCGCAAGCAGGACGATACCATTTTCTATGAAAATGAGCTGGCGTACCGCAGAATGCTCGGATATCCACCGTGTAAGGCGATGCTTCGTGTGATGATATCGGCTGAGAAAAAAGAGGAGTGCGAACAAATTTTACAAAATATGGCAAAATGGATCTCGCAGAAGTACGCCGGAAAAGTCAGTGTGTTAGGGCCGTCCGCAGGTGGACTCCGAAAGCGGAAAGACTGGTTTCACTGGCAGTTAATGATCAAGGGAGCGGAGACAGAGACGCTTCTTGGCATCAAGGAAGAAATTACGGCATGGATGGAAAACAGACCGCATTCGTGTTATGTGCAGTATGAGTTAGATGGATAAGAAAGGACGAAAATTATGGCAATCAGAAACATACGTATTATTGGCGATGAAATACTTACAAAAAAAGCCAAAGAAGTAAAAGAGATGACAGAGAAGACAAGAGAACTTGTACAGGATATGCTGGACACCATGTATGAGGCGGACGGTGTCGGACTGGCGGCTCCCCAGGTAGGTATCCTGAAACGGATCGCCGTGATCGATATCAGCCCGGAGCAGGATTCTCCGATCATATTGATCAATCCGGTTATCACTCATACCGAAGGAGAACAGCGTGGAAGCGAAGGCTGTTTGAGTGTGCCGGGAAAAGCAGGGATTGTGACAAGACCGAATATTGTCCGCGCAAAGGCGTATGATCTCGATATGAAGGAATTTGAGATTGAGGGCGAGGAACTTCTTGCCCGCGCGTTGATCCATGAGATCGAGCATCTTGACGGACAGTTGTATGTGGATAAAGTAGAAGGACAGCTTGTCGATGTGGATGAGGAAATGGAGGACTAAATGGATATTATCTTTATGGGAACCCCGGATTTTGCCGTGCCAGTGCTGGAGACACTGATCGCATCGGAAAAACACACGGTAAAAGCCGTTATCACACAGCCGGATAAGGCGAGAGGACGCAGCGGAAAACTTATCTTCACGCCGGTCAAAGAAGTGGCGGTAAAACATGAGATTCCGGTGTATACGCCGCAAAAAGTCAAAGATCCGGAGTTTGTGGATACGTTAAAACAGATTTCCTGCGACATTATCGTGGTCGTTGCTTTTGGACAGATCTTGTCAAAAGAAATTTTGGATTTTCCAAAATTTGGATGTGTCAATGTGCATGCTTCCCTTTTGCCGAGATGGCGCGGAGCGGCACCTATCCAGTGGTCGATTCTGGAAGGCGATGAGAAGACCGGAGTCACGATTATGCAGATGGATGTCGGTCTGGATACCGGAGATATGCTTGCCACGGAAGAAGTTCCGCTTCTTGGCACAGAAACCGGTGAAAGCCTGTTTGAACAGCTTTCTACCCTCGGCGGACCATTGCTTCTGAAGACGCTGGATGAGATTGAAAATGGCGAGGCAGAGCCGGTAAAGCAAAATGACGAAGAGAGCACGTATGCGAAAATGCTCACGAGAGAGATGGGAGAACTGGATTTTAAAGAAGAAGCCGTTCGCCTGGAGCGCTATGTGCGCGGGTTAAATTCGTGGCCGAGTGCGTATACGCATTATCATGGAAAACTGCTCAAGATCTGGGAAGCGGATGTCGTCGAAGACGACAGCCAAGGCAGACCGGGTGAGATTGTCGAACTGCAAAAAGACGGATTTCTGATCCAGACGGGAAAAGGATGTCTGAAAGCACGACAGGTTCAGCTGGAGGGCAAAAAACGGATGCCTGCCGGAGATTTCCTGCGGGGAATGCAGATGAAAGCGGGCGACCTGCTTGGCAGGGAAGAGTAATGGAGAAAGTTTGTGAGAGATTATATATTTGATATCGTCTATGGAACATTAGAACAAAAAAAGCATAGCGATGAACTGTTTCATGAGATCTGCCGGAAAGAAACCATGCATATGGCGAGAGACCGGCATTTCGTACAGAGAGAAGCGCTGGGAACCATTGAACGGGCAATCGAGCTGGATGAATATCTGGGAGCGGTTTCCCATACGCCGGTGGCAAAAATGGATCCGGTGATCCGCACGATCCTGCGGATGGGAACGTATGAATTATTCTACATGGATAAAGTGCCGGACGCGGCAGCCTGCAATGAGATGGTACTTTTGACAAAAAGGAAAAAAATGGAAAAATATTCTGGCTTTGTCAACGGTGTATTGCGTAATCTGGCGCGGAAAGACAAGGAAAAATTACGGGAAGAACTTGCTGCGAAAAAGCGGGATATTGCAGAGAAATATTCGTTTCTGTATGCGGTGCCAAAAGAACTCTGTGCCCTGTTATTAACCCATTATGGGAAAAAGAGTACGAAGAAGATGCTGGAGGCATTTCAGGAGACAAAACCGGTCTGTATCCGGGTACATACGAAAAATGCGTCGCCGGAAGAGGTGCGGCGGGAATTGGAAGAAGCGGGCATTGAAGTAAATGAGCTGCCGCACCTGCGGAAAGAGGGATTCTGCCTTACGCATGTGGAAAATGTGGAAACACTTCCGGGATTTTCGGAAGGGCATTTTACCGTGCAGGATGAAAGTTCGATGCTTCCGGGCGTGATCTCCGGTATTCAGCCGGGAGACCGGGTGCTTGATGTGTGTGCCAGCCCCGGAGGGAAGACATTTCATGCCGCCGATCTGTTAAAAGGGAAAGGACATATCTGTGCCAGAGATGTTTCCGAAAAGAAGCTGATACGGATCCGTGAAAATGCAGCCAGACTGCAAGAACCGGATGTAGAGATAAAAGTCTGGGATGCCGGAAAAGAAGATCCGGACTGGAAAGAAATGGCAGATGTCATACTGGCAGATGTTCCGTGCTCCGGGATCGGAGTGATTGGGAAAAAGCCGGAGATACGCTACGATGCCGTTTCCCATATCGGAGAACTCGTGCCGATCCAGCGGGAGATCCTGAAAGGGATTTTGCCGGCACTGAAGCCGGGCGGAACATTGATCTACAGCACATGTACGGTCAGTCCGCAGGAAAACGAGGAAAATGTCGCCTATCTCGAAGAACATTTTCCGCTGAAACGGGAGAGCCTGGATGAATATCTTCCGGAATCCCTGCAGAACAAGATGACAAAAGAAGGAATGCTTCAGATCCTGCCGGGTGTCAATGGCAGCGACGGTTTTTTTGTGGCACGACTCGTAAAGGAGAAATAGATGGAAAAGAAGGACTTGCGAAGCCTTACAATCGAAGAAATGACAGAACTTGCCGAGCATATGGGGCAGAAGGCATTTCGCGGAAAACAGTTATTTGAATGGATCCATAAAAAACAGGTTGAAAATATGGAAGAAATTTCCAATTTGCCAAAAGCATTTTTGGAGCCATTGCAGGAAAATTATATGGTTTCCGGTGTGACACTTGTGAAAAAGCAGATGTCAAAGGCCGGAGATACGGCGAAATATCTGTTTTCTCTTGCTGACGGCAATTTGGTCGAGAGCGTGTGGATGAAATATCATCATGGCAACAGCGTGTGTATTTCTTCCCAGGTCGGCTGCCGGATGGGATGTACCTTTTGTGCGTCCACACTGACCGGGCTTACGAGAAGCCTGACGGCCGGAGAGATGCTTTCCCAGATTTATGAGATTCAGAAGGAGACGGGGGAGCGGGTGTCCAATGTTATCGTTATGGGAATGGGCGAACCGCTTGATAATTACGACAATCTGATCCGTTTTGTCAAGCTGCTGTCGCATCCACAGGGGATCCAGATCAGTCAGAGAAGTATTACGGTTTCTACGTGTGGTCTGGTTGACCGCATCCGTGATCTGATGAAAGAAAAATTACAGATCACACTGGCGATCAGTCTCCATGCGCCAAACGATGAAATCCGACAAAAAACGATGCCGATCGCAAAAAAATATTCGATCGAAGAAATTTTTTCTGTCTGTCATGAATATGTTGACTATACAGGTCGCAGGGTGACCTTTGAATATAGTATGATCGATGGTGTAAATGACGGAAAAGCCCATGCTTTGGAGCTTGCGAGAAGATGTAAAGGGCTGAACTGCCACATCAATCTCATTCCGCTCAACGAAGTAAAAGAGAGAAAATGCCATCGTTCGAAAGAAGAAAACATTAGAGATTTTAAATTAGTACTTGAAGAAAATCGAATAAATGTTACAATAAGAAGAGAGATGGGGAGCGATATAGATGCTGCCTGTGGTCAGTTACGTAATCAATTTATGAACCGGCCCACTTCTGAATAAGGAGGTTAGACTGTGCAAACATTTTCGTTAACAGATACGGGACGCATGAGAACTGCCAACCAGGACTACGTTTTCTGTCAGGATACAGAGATTGGAAGTTTCCCAAATCTGTTTATTGTGGCTGATGGTATGGGAGGTCACAATGCAGGTGATACCGCTTCACGAATGTGTGTGGAGGAGGTTGTATCGCAGATAAAAAAGAGTACAAAGATCACCCCGATCGGGATCTTTGAACAGGCTGTAGCAGCGGCAAATGAGAAAGTATACCGGGCATCCAATGAGGATCCGTCTTTATACGGAATGGGAACTACCGTGGTTGCAGCAATGGTATTGGGAAAGGTAGTTTATGTTGTAAATGTTGGAGATTCCAGATTGTATGTATGTAAAGACTCACTGACTCAGATCACAGTGGATCACTCTCTTGTGGAGGAGATGGTACAGTCCGGAAAACTGCAAAAAGAAGAGATGCGTACACATCCAAATAAGAATATTATCACACGGGCTCTTGGAACCGATCAGGAGGTCAAAGCGGACTGCTTTGAGATTGAAGTGGAAAAAGGGGACGTGCTTTTGTTATGCTCTGACGGGTTGTCCAATATGCTGGAAGATAAGACCATGGAAGAGATTATAAAGAAGTATCCGGAGGATATGGAGCAAGCGGCGAGAAAATTGGTAGATGAGGCAAATAAAGCCGGTGGAAAAGACAATATCAGTGTTGTTCTTGTCCGTATTTAAAAAAGATTGGAGGCGTTATTTTGGTAAGTATAGGAACCATTATTGGTGATCGTTATGAAATACTTGAAAAAGTCGGCAGCGGTGGTATGGCGGATGTTTTCCGTGCAAAATGTCACCGGTTAAACCGCTACGTGGCTATTAAGATATTAAAACAGGACTATAGTGAAGATACCAAATTTGTGACAAAATTCCGCGGAGAAGCGCAGGCGATCGCCGGCATTTCCCATCCTAATATTGTTGGTATTTACGATGTCGGTGAGGAAAATGGCATGTATTATATTGTCATGGAACTTGTAGACGGAATCACATTAAAAAAATATATTGAAGAAAAAGGAAAATTGTCAGTAAAAGAGGCGGTTGGTATTTCTCTTCAGATTGCAAACGGGCTTGAAGCAGCGCATAGCAATCATATCATTCACCGTGACATCAAACCGCAGAATATTCTGATCGCGAGAGACGGCACAGCGAAGGTGACTGATTTTGGTATTGCCAAAGCGGCAAGTTCCAATACCATTACGGCCAATGCGATGGGATCCGTACACTATATCTCACCGGAGCAGGCAAGAGGCGGTTACAGTGATGAGAAGAGTGATATTTATTCTCTTGGTGTAACGATGTATGAGATGCTCAGTGGTACTCTGCCGTTTAACGGAGAAAGTGCGGTCGCAATTGCTTTAGCACATATTCAGGAAGAAGCGGTGCCTCTGGCAGCGTTGGATGCGACGATTCCAAAGGGAATCAGTAACATTGTAAATAAATGTATGCAGAAGAAGACCGAACTCCGTTACAGCTGTGTGGCAGATCTGATTGCAGATCTGAAAATGTTTTTGCAGGATCCGTCCGGAGATTATGGTGTGATCGGAAATCTGTATAAAAACGATGGCACGATATTCATGTCAAAAGACGATGTCAATACGCTCCGGGATGCATCCCGTAAGGGGATGGGGCCGGTCGAGAAAAAGATAGAGGTGCCGGAAAAGGAAGAGCCGGAAGAACCGGAAAATAATTCCGATGTGGATCCGAAATTGGAAAAAGCACTGGTGTTTGGAAGTATTGCGGTAGCAATTATCATAGGACTTGTTGTACTGTATATGGTAGGACGTGTGCTTGGATTCTGGGGAAGTGCGAAGCCAAGCAGTGAAGAAAAAGATCCTTCTACGCAAGTTACAGAGACAACAAAACCGGGAACAAGTACATCCGAAGAAGAGATTACTTTGGAAGATTATGCTGGTAAGATTAAAGATTACGTTGAGACAGATCTGTCAAATTATGACATTTCCTGCACAGTCACAGAAGAACCTTCGGACGATGTGGAGAAAGGCTATGTGATCCGTACCAGTCCGGCAGCCGGTTCCGGCGTGAAAAAAGGCGGTAAGGTAGAACTGATCGTCAGCAGCGGGGTAGAGCAGGTTTCCATCCCGGATACGACAGGCGATACAATCACAGATGCTTATCAGACATTGAATGATAAAGGATTTAAAGTAAAACAGGGCGAAGATGTCTACAGTTCCCAGCCAATCGGTAAAGTGGCTTATACGAAGCCGGCAGCCGGCAAAAAGGTAGATAAAGGTGCTACGATCACCATTTATCCAAGTAAGGGAGAAGAGACAAAATATGTCAAAGTGCCAAATCTTCTTGGCATGACACGAAGCCAGGCAAAGAGTGCACTGGAAAAAGTGGGCTTGAAGTATGGCTCGGAGACAAAGAGTTATTCGTCTACACAGAAAAACCGTGTCTGCGTACAGAGTGTATCCGGCGGAAATGAAGTAGAAGAGGGAAGCACAGTGGATATCACTTTGAGCCTTGGTCCGGAAATAACTTATACTTATGAGGGAAGTGTCACAATCGCTAATCCATTTGAGTATGAGACGGACACCGGAAAGATCAAAGTTGTTTTGAAACAAGATGGCAACACGACGACGGTACGGGAAGAAGATAAGACGTATTATGATTTCCCTTGGACCCTTGACGGAATCAAAGGAAGCAGTGCAAACCAGGGAGAGATTACCGTTTACCGTGATGGACAGCAGGTTGCAACGTACAATGTAACTTTCAAGAGGGTTGCAAATTAATGGATTTAACAGGAAAGATCATTAAGGGAATCGCCGGGTTTTACTATGTAAACTGTGAAGAAAATGGTACTTTGCATACGTATGAATGTAAAGCCAAAGGCGGTTTCCGAAAAGATAAGATTAAGCCGCTTGTCGGTGACAATGTGCGGATACAAGTCGTTTCAAACGAAGAAAAAATAGGTAATATCGAAGAAATCCTGCCACGAAAAAATCAGCTGATCCGTCCGGAAGTGGCGAATGTGGACCAGGCAGTTGTCGTATTTGCGATGGCAGATCCGATGCCGAATCTCAATCTGCTGGACCGTTTTCTGGTTATGATGGAGCGGCAGGGAGTTGAGACGGTGATCTGTTTTAATAAAACGGATATTGTATCGGAAGAAGAGGCAAAACGATTGGCAGCTATTTATGAAAAATGTGTCAATCAGGTGCTTACCATCAGTACCAGGAAAAAGATGGGACTTGTCCGGCTGCAGCAGGTATTGGAAGGAAAGACGACGGTGTTGGCCGGACCTTCCGGCGTGGGAAAATCCAGCACACTCAACGAACTGTATCCGGAAGCAAAGATGGAGACCGGTTCGGTCAGTGAAAAGATTGGACGCGGAAGGCATACGACAAGACATTCGGAATTGTTTTGTATCAATGTCTCCACCTATCTGTTTGATACGCCGGGATTTAGTTCGTTAAAGATTCCGGACATTACCAAAGAAGAATTAAAAGATTACTTTTCAGAATTTCATCCGTATGAGGGGCAATGCAGATTTTTGGGGTGTACCCATACGCATGAGCCGGATTGTAAAGTAAAAGAGGCGCTGGAGAACGGGCAGATCAGTTCGGTTCGTTATGAAAATTATCTTCAGATGTATGAGGAATTAAAAGAATGGGAAAAGAGAAAATACAACTAATGAAAATGGGGGAAGACTATGAATTATAAGTTATCAACTTCAATTTTGGCAGCTGATGTCGCGAGACTTGGAGAAGAACTCGACACCGTGATCAAAGCAGGAGCAGATTATATCCACATTGATATTATGGATGGAATGTTTGTCAATAATATTTCATTCGGGATCCCTGTGATCGAAGGAATCCGCGGATGTACCGATACGTTTTTTGATGTACATCTTATGGTACAGGAACCGATCCGCTATGTGCGTGAGTTTGCTTATGCCGGATCCGATGGGATTACCGTCCATGCAGAGGCCTGTGATAATCTTGAGGCGACGGTCGATGAGATCATAAAAGCAGGAAAAAAACCTGCCGTAGCAATCAAACCGATGACGGACATTGATGGAATTTTACATATTCTTCCAAAATTATATATGGTTTTGATCATGACGGTAGAACCGGGATATGGAGGACAGAAAATACGTAAGGATACGTTTGATAAGATCCGCCGCCTCCGCACCTACATTGATGAAAATCAACTCGATGTGGATATCGAAGTAGATGGTGGCGTGGATCTTAATAATATTTACGAAGTTATGGATGCCGGAGCAAATGTGATCGTAGCGGGGACAAAAGTGTTCCACGGAGACGTAGTAAAAAATGTGCAGGCATTCCGTAAAGCAATGGAGTACGAACAAAAGATAAAATAACTTTCGCTAGAGGGGAGTCAAAATGGCAGAGGAGAATTTAAAAACAACATTAAATGATCTGGAAAAAGCAAAACAAGATACGGAGCACAACCGCGCTATGCTGCAGGCGCTGGGTGAGTCGTATCTTTCTGTCGTTTATGCGGATCTTGACAAAAATGAGATTGTATTTGGTCTTCGGGATGTGCAGGAAATTGTAGAAAAAGAGCGGCAGCAGATAAAAGCAATGGAAGATGCGATGGAGGAGGCAAAACGTGCCAATATAGCCAAATCCAAGTTTTTATCAAGAATGTCCCACGATATCCGTACTCCGCTCAATGGAATTATCGGAATGCTTGAGATCAATGACAAACATCCGGAAGATATCGAATTTATGAAAGAAAACCTGGAAAAGACAAAAGTCGCAGCCAGCCACCTTTTGAGTTTGATCAATGATGTGCTGGAGATGAGTCGTCTTGAGGATGATAATTTTGTAAAGTATAACAAACCGGGGGGCAGCATTTCCTGTAAAGCAGAGCTTGCCTGGGTGAAAGAAAACCGTGTCTGCTACCGGTGTATCATATCGGATACGGGAATCGGAATGAAAGAAGAGTATCTGCAGCATATTTTTGAACCCTTTTCACAGGAATTAGAGGATGCCAGAAGTTCTTACCAGGGAAGTGGACTTGGCATGGCAATTGTAAAGAAATTAGTGGACACAATGGGGGGAGAAATCGAGATTCGAAGTGAGGTCAATGTGGGAAGCACTTTTGTGGTGTCGATTCCTTTCGAGATTGCGGAAGATATTGGCAAGGCGGAGAAACAACAGGAGTGTGATATCTCCGGGATGCGGATCCTCTTAGTAGAGGACAATGCGCTCAATATGGAAATTGCGCAGGTTCTGCTTTGTGATGCCGGTGCCGATGTGGATGCTGTGTACAATGGAAAAGAGGCGCTGGAAAAATTTAGCAACAGCGAAAAAGGCCATTATCAGGCGATCTTAATGGATGTTATGATGCCGGTCATGGATGGATACGAGGCAACGAGACAGATCCGGCGTTTAGAGCGGGAAGATGCCAGAGAAATTCCGATTATTGCGATGACCGCCAATGCGTTTGCGGAAGACCGGAGAAAAAGCAAAGAGGCCGGGATGAACGAGCATCTGGCAAAACCTGTTACGTTAATGAAGTTAAAGGAAATGTTGTCCAGATATGTTTAAAACGATCCGAAAATATCTGCCGGAGGAGAAGAGTGGAAAATGAGAAAAAACAGTTACAAATTTTTTCAAAACAAAGAATGTGAATATTTTCCGTGTCACAAGGTAGATTCTGGTGATGAACTGCTGCAGGTAAATATTGGAAAACTCCGCGAGGATATCTGGGAGCGGATGGCGCAGATCGCGTTCTGGGAGAAGATGGATAAGGAAATGTACCGCGAACACAGAGCAAAGGCAATTCATAATATTGCCACGGTTTTGGAAAAATACAAGTATCTGTATCATGTGCCGGTATTATTGCAGCCGTTTTCAGCGGAGTGCATTCAGGATGGTTATTTTCAGTTTGGCAGTCAGAAGATTCCCTGTCAGGTGCTGGCAAAGATTGACCGAAGCCAGGTGGAGACGGGGTGTTTTTATACCTTTCATGCACCGGAATGGAAAGTGGAAGAAGACGATGCCCTGCTAAAACAGTATTATTTTGAGATTTTCCGGATTGCGTGTCTGGATGTGATCCGGGACTGGCTGCAAGGGGGTCTTACCAGAAAGCACAGTGTGCTGGAAGAACGGTATTGCAGCCCGGCGTTTGGACCGGGATTTTATGGTATGGAGCTGGAGGCGGCAGAAACCCTGTTGTCCCTGATGAATGCAGATAAAGCAGGTGTTTCGTACGAGAAAGGTGCCATGCATCCGGCGATGAGTGTAGCTGGCATCTATCTTGTGAGCAAAGAAGATGTGCTTCCGGTCTGCCGCGACTGCGAACACTGCATCGGACAAAAGGGCGGGTGCGAATTTTGTGGAAATTATACCCGATAGGGTGCAAATTATAAACGACCGAATGAATTTGTTTTAGAAAGGAAAAAGATATGAACATATTAAAAAACAAACTATTTTTGTATCTGACGGAATTTTTTGCCGGCATGTCGGTGATGGCAGTCGAATTGGGGGCAAGCCGTCTTCTGGCACCCTATTTTAGCTCCTCGCAGATCGTGTGGACCATTATTATCGGTACGATCATGATTGCGATGGCATTAGGAAATATTTATGGGGGAAAGAGTGCAGATAAATCTCCAAATCCTGACAAATTGTACGGCAGAATTTTAATTGCGGCAGTGTGGATTGCGTTGATCCCGGTTGTGGGAAAATACGTTGTACTTGGCATATCGGCGCTGTTGATCTTTACTGTCAGTACAAACTTTTTGATCGTTGCCGCGTTTGCCGCCTGCATGGTAATCTTTGTATTTCCGCTGTTTTTGCTTGGAACGGTTACCCCGTCTCTTGTAAAATATTCGGTGGACAGCCTGGACGACAGTGGAAAAACCGTGGGAACACTGGGCGCGTTTAATACGATTGGAAGCATTATCGGAACATTTGTCCCGACATTTGTTACGATTCCGGCGGTGGGAACTTCGATCACATTTCTTGTTTTTGCAGGAATTTTGCTCGCACTGGGTCTGATTTATTTTATCGGAACGCGTACCGGCAGAAAGAAAGTGATTGTTTCCGGCATTATATTTGTCTTGTGCTGCATTTTGGGATATTCCGATTCTTTTGCTTTCTGGCAGAACGATCTTACTTACGAAGGAGAGTCGATCTATAATTATCTTCAAGTGTCCGAAAACGACCGGAGGGTGGCGCTTTCCACCAATGTGCTATTTGGCGTACAGTCGGTCTATATGAAAGAGGATGGCTTGACCGGGATGTATTATGATTATGCGATGGCGGCGCCCCTTATGGTTCCGGAAAAGAATACCGATGAAATGGATGTCCTGATACTCGGCATGGGAACCGGAACTTATGCCACACAGTGTAAAAAATACTTCGGCAATATGAACATGGAAGGGGTGGAGATTGATGAAAAGATAACCGATCTTTCGCGTAAATATTTTTCGCTTCCAAATAATGTAAATGTCACGACGTACGATGGAAGAGCATTTTTACAGGCAGAACAGAAAAAATACGATGTGATCATGGTCGATGCGTATCAGGATATCACCATTCCTTTCCAGATGTCGTCGGTTGAATTTTTTACGATGGTAAGAGAACATCTGACGGAAAAGGGGGTCATGGTTGTCAATATGAATATGCGGGGAAGCGGTGAAGGAAATATCAATCAATATCTTTCCGATACGATCTCCTCGGTATTTGGCAATGTGTATACCGTCGATGTAAATGGTTCGACAAACCGCGAATTATTCGCTTCCACTAACGCAGATATGATGAATGTATTTCAGAGTAATATGCAACGTCTTACCGATCCGCAGCTGCAAACATTAATGCGTCAGGTGGCAGAAAACAGCGAGCGGTATGAGGCAGGAAATTATATTATGACGGATGACAAAGCGCCGGTGGAGCTTCTGGGTATGCGGGTCATCGACCAGATTATACAGGAGGAAGTGGCATACTATAAGAAAATTTATGAAAGGGAAGGCATCCAGGGACTTTTGGAAGAATTGTAAGGTGTGGCACCTTTGTTCTTTGTGGACAAAGACGAGCAGATATGGTATAATGAAGCATGCTGAGGCATGCGCAGGTCATCAAGCTTCGCTTGGTGACAAAGTATAATGAAGCATGCTGATGCATGCGCAGGTCATCAAGCTTCACTTGGTGACATGATATAATATAGCGAATGGAAAATAAAGGCTTAACGAAGAAAGGAAAGATAGAAAATGAAACTCGGAATCGTTGGACTTCCCAACGTGGGAAAAAGTACGTTATTTAATTCATTGACAAAGGCAGGAGCAGAATCGGCAAACTATCCGTTTTGTACGATCGACCCGAATGTAGGTGTCGTACCGGTGCCGGATGAGAGACTGGATGTGCTGGCAGAGATGAATCATTCTGCAAAAGTAGTGCCGGCTGTCATTGAATTTGTAGATATTGCCGGTTTGGTAAAAGGAGCTTCCAAAGGCGAAGGACTTGGTAACCAGTTTTTGTCAAATATCCGTGAAGTAGATGCTATCGTGCATGTGGTACGCTGCTTTGAAGATACCAATATTGTGCATGTAGATGGAAGCATTGATCCGCTTCGCGATATCGAGACGATCAATCTGGAATTGATCTTTTCGGATATTGAAATTCTGGAACGCCGTCTGGCAAAGAGTATCAAGGCGGCAAGAGCTGATAAAAAACTGGCAGCAGAAGTGGATATGCTGGAGCGTTTAAAAGCATTTTTGGAAGAGGGACATCTTGCAAAGAACTTTGAACTGCAGAGTGAAGAGGAAGAAGCCTGGTTTAAGGAGTACAATCTTCTCACGGCAAAACCGGTTATCTATGCGGCAAATGTTGCAGAAGATGATCTTGCAGATGATGGTGCGACGAATGAACATGTGGCAAAAGTCCGTCAGTTTGCAGCAGATGAAAATTCGGAAGTATTTGTTATCTGTGCGCAGATCGAGCAGGAGATTGCAGAATTGGATGACGAAGAAAAGAAGATGTTTTTGGAAGATCTTGGAATTGCAGAATCCGGATTGGAAAAATTGATCAAAGCAAGTTATAAACTGCTTGGTCTTATCAGTTATATCACGAGCGGTGAGATGGAAACCAAAGCCTGGACGATTACGAAAGGAACCAAAGCCCCGCAGGCGGCAGGAAAGATACATACGGATTTCGAACGTGGATTTATCCGTGCAGAAGTTGTCAGTTATGATCATCTGGTGGAAAATAATGGTTATAATGGAGCCAAAGAAAAAGGACTTGTCCGTTCAGAAGGAAAAGAATATGTGGTGCAGGACGGCGACGTCGTACTGTTCCGATTTAACGTATAATGAAGCAGGCAGTCCCAGAAGATTCCGTGGAGTTTTCTGGGATTCGCTAGTATGATGCGGAACAATGTCCGCAGAAAGGATAGAGTATGAATTCAGCAGAAATTGCATTCCCTAATATCGGAATATACATTCCTCATCTTCCGAAAGGAATTACCATCGGAGGATTTACGATTGCATTTTACGGTATGATCATTGCGGTGGGAATGTTGTCCGGGCTTTGGCTCGCCTGTTATCAGGCCCAGAGAACGGGGCAGAAAAAAGAAGTATATACAGATTTTGCCATTTATGCGATCATTTTTTCGCTGATTGGTGCGAGATTGTATTATGTGGCGTTCAGCTGGGAAAATTATAAAGATGATCTGCTTCAGATCTTTAATACGCGCGGTGGGGGAATGGCAATTTACGGAGCCGTGATCGCAGCAGTATTAACGGCAATTATATATTGTAAAGTAAAAAAATACAATTTCTTTCTGCTTGCGGATACCGCGGTAGGTGGGCTTGTGCTTGGTCAGATTATCGGACGTTATGGAAACTTCTTTAACCGGGAAGCGTTTGGCGAATATACCAATAGTTTATTTGCCATGCGACTGAGAGTAGATCAGGTAAATCCGGCAAACATCACGGAATTGATGAAAAGCCATATGACAACGGTGGATGGTGTGCAGTATATTCAGGTACACCCAACGTTTTTATATGAATCCTTTTGGAATATTCTTGTTCTCGTATTAATCCTTGTATTTACGACGAAAAAGAAATTTAACGGAGAAATATTTTTGCTTTATCTCGTGGGTTATGCACTGGGACGTGTGTGGATCGAAGGACTCCGCACGGATCAATTGCAGATTGGAAATACCGGAATCGCAGTTTCCCAGGTACTCTCCGGTGCCATTGTGCTTGTCGGTATTGTGGTATGGATCTGCGTGAGGGTAAGACAAAAGAAAACAAAATAAAAGGAAAAGAGGATCCATCGTATGCAAAAGAGAACCCTTCTGGTAATAGAAGATAATGAAATTAATAAAGAATTTTTAGTCAGCAGTTTAGCGGAAAAATATCATATTCTTTCGGCGGAAAATGGACAGGATGGACTGAATATTCTTAAGAAGAATGCGCAAGACATCTCTGCCATTTTGCTGGATATCCAGATGCCGGTTATGAATGGATTTGAGTTTCTGGAGTATGTAGCGCAGAATACGGGTTTTTGCAAAATTCCGGTTATTGTTACCACGGTATTAGACAGCGAGAGAGATGAAAAGCGCTGTTTAGATCTTGGCGCCGTTGATTTTATTGTGAAACCTTATGATCCAACGCTTGTGCAGCTGCGTGTGGACAATGCGATTTATCTGCGGGAATGCAACGGCATTATTTCTGACTTGGAGATGGACACTCTGACCGGATTTAAGACCCGTAAGGCCTATTACAATGATATCGAAAGCATGGAACAGGATGAGGAAAAAAGAAAACAGGCAGTTGGAATTGTCTTTGCAGATGTAAATGGTTTGAAAGAGATCAATGATACCTTGGGACATGAAGCCGGAGATAGGTTGATTGCCTCTGTTGCCAAAAAGATTTCGACGGTATTTTACGGAGCAAACAAATACCGTTTTGGCGGCGACGAATTTGTGATTTTGTCTTTTGACGAAAGTGAAGAACTTTTTCATACGAAACTGAAAGAACTGGAAGAAATGTGGGGCGAGGATTACTCGGCTGCTGTGGGAAGTGTATGGCTCGAATATGCAAGAGATCTTGAAAAAAGTGTGGCAATTGCAGACAAGATGATGTATATGGATAAAAGCCGTTATTATGAAAATAGAATACAGGAACACAGAAGAAATACAAGCGTAGATACGGAGGAGGCATTGAACAAGATTGAAATGGTCGCAGAACTCCTGCCGGGAGGCTTTTTTGTATATCAGGCAGACGGCGAGGAACGGCTTATTACATTTAATCAGGAACTGTTAAAATTATACAATTGCCAAAATGAAGAGGAATTTTTGAAACTTACCGGAAATTCTTTTAAAGGAATGGTTCACCCGGAGGATCTGGATATTGTAGAGTGTGATATATCGAATCAGATTAAGCAGGAAAGGGATATTGACCGTGTTAAATACAGGATAATATGCAAAGATGGAACCGAAAAAAGGGTTCTTGATTATGGACGTTTTGTGCATACAGAACGATATGGAAATGTGTATTATGTATTTATGAATGATATCACGGAAGAGGATTCATAAAATGAAAAAAAGCAAGTTGAAAATTGAAAAATTGATATTAAGGCTATCATTCATTGGCAGTATTTTGTTTGTGCTTTCCGAGGGGATCATGGCATGGATCACACATTCACACTCACTGTTGACAGACTGTCTGTTTGATGCGGCAGATCTTGTTATGATCGGTCCTTTTTTGGTACTCATACCGCTGCTTTATACGCCGGTTACGGAAAAACATCCCTATGGATATTCGCAGGTAGAGTCATTGTTTTTGCTTGTGAAATACAGCGTATTATTAGCTCTGACCTGTAATTTGCTGGTTGAAAATGTAAAACTGTTATTTCAGGGCGGACATGATGTGGATGCAGGAAGTATCGCGGTATTTGAATTTATCGTGTGTCTCGGATGTGCCGCAATGTATCTGCTCCTGAGTCATTATAGTAAAAAATATGAGTCCGACACAATCAAAGCAGAATTGTATATGTGGAAACTGGATATTGTAAGCAGTATGGGGGTTGCGGTTGCCTTTGCCGTTCAGACCATGTTGGTTCAAACAAAATTAAAGTTTCTGGTTCCGTATATTGATCCGGCGGTTGGCGTTATCATGGCATTGGTTTTGATCAAAGAGCCGGTCAAAGTCATTTTCCAAAGTATTCGGAATCTGGTGCTTTTTGCCCCTGAACAGGAAGTATTTGACCAGATTTATGCCATTGTAAATAAACATATGCAGGAGTACCCTTATGAAGTGACTTTTTTAGATGTGATCCAAACGGGGCGAAAACTCTGGGTAGAGGTGTACATAGGAAATCAGACCGACGTCATTCATATCAGTATTCTGCATCGGGTAAGAGACGAAATAAAGCAGGAACTGCGGCATAAATACGATCAGGTTTACATAGAGATTATTCCGGATTAGAGGGGCTGTTTTTATAAACCAATTAAGGGGGATTCAAGTGAACAAAATAAAATTTGCGGCAAATAAAGATACCAATTATATTTTTCATATGTTATCCGTCGCAAAATGTGGGTATGACAATGCCTATGGTGAGCACTATCGCCCGCGGTATTTGGAAAGGGATTTAATGGTGCTCAAAGGCAATGAGCAACTGCTTACCGTATCCGGCGGAGAACATTGTGGGGCGTTGTATGCGTTAATGGTGTCGGAGCCGGCATGTGTAGAAGTGTCCGCAAAAGAATACTACGGTTCGATTATTGATTTTGAGAAGAAAGGAATCAAGGGAAGTGCGTCGGACATAGCAGATCCGATAAAAATACAATATGCGGAACGTATTATTTCCATTGCAGAAATTATGGTAAAGTACTATGATGATTATGTCGAAAATATATGGCAGGATGAAAAAAATAAAATAGAAAATTACATTCCTCAATTACAGATTGCTTTTGAAAACACGCAATTTACAGATAAGGCTGAAGAATGGCTTGGCTGCCAGCTGCAAAGTGATTTATTCACGGTAACATTTGTAACGTCTGTAGAAGGTGGGGCAGAAGCAATTGACATTTCCCAAAGTCAGGATGTTTTCGGGATTGAAAGAGATTTTGAAGATGCGTTTTATTTTATTGGTCATGAATTTATCATTTATCTGTTGATGAACGTTTTAGCCAATGAAAATGCGTTTAAAACATTGGATACATGGGAAGCGACAGAAGGACTTGCCGAATACTATTTGAAAAAGATAATGGGAAACATACGATTTAAAGAACATCGGAAGTATGTTGAATATTTTGAAAAATGTGAAAAGAAAATGCCGTTGTCTCCGGTTGAACTATATCGGCAGGCGCTAAAGGATGCTGCCGTTTTGGAACAGAACGAACGGGGATTTGCGTAGGATTTGCGCTTACATAAACGGGGATTTGCGCAAACGGAGGTATAAAATGAAAGCAATTACAATAAAACAGCCTTTTGCCTCATTGATTGCAGCAGGCTTGAAAGAATATGAGTTTAGAACATGGAAAACAAAATACAGAGGTGAAATCCTTATCCACGCCGGCAAGGGTGTAGATAAAAAAGCAATGAAAAAATTTGAACATTTAAATCTGGAATATCCAAGCGGTTGTATTATTGCAAAGGTTACCTTGTCTGACTGTATAAAAGTGGACGATGAACTAAGGGAGGAATTAAGTGAAAGAAATGCGGAAATATATTCCAGCATTATCAAGCATACAGAATGGGAAGGGTATGGATTTAAACTGGAAAATATAGTAAAAACCGAGCCGATACCGGCAAAAGGCAAACTTAGTATCTGGGAATTTGATATGTGAATGGAGGGACAGAAAATGAAAGTAAATGAGTATCAAAAACTGGCAATGACAACACTTAATCCCGAACTTGATAAAAAGGATGTTTTGATTAACAGTGTTATGGGATTATGTGGAGAGTCCGGAGAGGCGATCGACATTGTAAAAAAATGGATGGCGCAGGGACATGAACTGGATAAAGAGCATTTGGTAAAAGAACTTGGCGATATTGCATGGTATCTGGCAGAAGCAGCTACCGCATTGGATATTCCGCTGGAAGAGGTTTTTCAGGGTAACATCGATAAATTAAAGAGCAGATATCCCGATGGATTTGAGACGCAAAAGTCATTGGCACGGGCAGAGGAAGATAACTAGGGAATTGCTTTAGCAGAATAATTTTATGAAAAATGGACTTGAAAACGAAAGAAGGGTGAGATATGCCTAGAACAGAAATCGTTACATTAACTAATATGTGTATGATTTACGATGGAAATAAGGTCTTGGTACAGAATAAAGTTGACGATACTTATTCAGGAATAACTTTTCCGGGTGGACATGTTGAAAAGGGGGAATCGTTTACTGACGCGGTGATTCGTGAGGTGTTTGAAGAAACCGGGTTGAAGATATCTTCCCCTGTGTTATGTGGGATAAAAGACTGGTTCAGGGATGATGGATTCCGCTATGTGGAAAGAATAATAGGAAAATTTAAACATTAAAAGTACGATGTTATAACAGTGTATTGACAATTATGCAAATAAAGAATATAATGAAATAAAAAAGGAGTGATATGTATGGCAAATACAAATGTGACTATGAGAATGGATTCTACATTAAAAGCGCAATTACAAGAACTAATGTCTAACTTAGGAATGGATATGACTACATTTTTTACAATGGCGGCGAAGCAAGCGGTAAGAGAACAGGCGTTACCATTTCATCCAGATATGAATACAGGTATATATGGATTAAAAGCATATAAATTAGCAATGCAAAATACAAATTATGATAAAAATGGTAAAGCAACAATATCATCCAATGATGCGTGGGCTGGGGAATCTGAATGGGATGATATGTTCGAGCAAATGAAAAAAGAAAGGGGTAATGTTAATGAATAAAGGCGAAGTATGGTTTGTAGAATTTCCTCTGGAAGAAGATCCAAGTAGAATATTAAATAGACCGGTTGTTGTTCTTGACGAAAATTTACTTGGAGTGTTATCTGTTAAAATAACAAAACATAAAGTAAGAAAAGAAGATTCTTATGATATTCCAATTATTTATTGGGAAGAAGCAGGTTTGAGATTAGCCTCGACAGCTAGAGTTTCTAAAGTAACCCTTCTTACAAAGGATAGTTTTATCTTTAAAATTGGAGATTTGCATAAAGATGATTTATATAAAATTGAAGAAATGTATAAAAAATTTTTATCTGATAATGGTGTTGTATAAATTATAACACCATTTAAAATTTAAGGAAATGTATGGTATAGAAGGGGAAATACCAAAAGAGTATTAAGGGAAAAACACAAATTTTAGCAAAATGGAGGACACAGATGGGAAGAATTGTAGCAATAGCAAGTGGCGATTTATTATCTACAAGACCACTAAATAAATATGCAATTAAACTAGCAAAGAAACAAAATCCAAATGTACTGTTTATAGGAACGGCAAGTCAGGATGCACAAGATTATCGGGATACGTTTACCAAAGAATATAATAAACTGGGATGTGAGGTGAAGTGCCTTTGTCTCATGTCTGCGCCCAGTGAAGATACGATCAATGATTTGTTGGTTTGGGCGGATATTATTTATGTCGGAGGCGGTGACACCGTTTTCATGATGCAAATGTGGAAAAAGTATGGTGTGGACGAAAAATTGAAGGAAATATATGAGAAAGATACCGCCGTATTAACGGGAATTAGTGCCGGAGCAATTTGTTGGTTTTGCTGTGGACATAGTGATTCCCAATCTTTTTCAAAGGAAAGCGAATGGGAGTATTGCTGGGCGGATGGATTGGGCATCGTTCCGATGGCTTTTTGTCCTCATTATAACGAAGAAGGGCGGGGGTCGTTTGATGCCATGCTGCTCGAAAAAGATATAGTGGGACTGGCGATGGAAAACAATACTGCATTTGTCGAATCGGATGGCGAACGTTATTTTATTCGAAGCAATAAGGAAGCGCAGGCATTTTTGATTCAGTATCAGGCGGAGGAAATGCAAAAAAGGAGTGTTGACTTTAAGCAGATTTAGAAGAATAGTGAAAATTTTTCTGGGTGAAAATCAGGTGGAAAGGAGCAAGTGCTTGTAACTGGCTATGTAGTATGATATAATTCTTAAGTGAAGTATCACAGATTGAGCAATAAAAAGAGCAACTGA
>ERZ808252.294-NODE-294-length-50616-cov-8.193449_pt1 | contig 50616 bp, 55 predicted proteins | sample MGYA00521242_ERZ808252 | MGnify/ENA primary metagenome ERZ808252 (study PRJEB31516, sample SAMN03275581) | gut metagenome | biome: mammalia-associated habitat; material: feces | host: Papio cynocephalus | place: Kenya | collected 2012-08-07 ... | reverse complement strand
TCGGTTTGACGTACGTTTCCTGCTCGCCGTTCCGCGTGCCTATCGCGCGCTTGGCCGCGGCGCAGGCTGCCGTCCGCAACGTCTGAGCATCCTTTGCGCGGGGAGGGGCGAAACCGCTTCCCCCCGTGTAAGGCAAGGCAAAAAAACACCCCGCGAGGATTTCCCTTGCGGGGTTGTTTTTTGTAAAAGGGCGCGGGATTTTTATGGGGGATTTATGACGCCGGACGGAAAAAACGGATCGCCGCGGCCGCGCAAAGCGTCCCGAATGTCGTTGCGGCGGCGGAAATCAAAAAAACGCAGAGGTCGTGGCGGAAAGTTTTTTAATAAAACGCGGCGGAATGACGCCGTCTTTGACAATCAACAGATAATAGCGCACATATGCGAAACGGCGACCGAGGGAATCGTCGCAAAAGCTCCAATCAATCGGCGATGCGTCAATGGATCGGGCGTCGGGCAATTTATACAACGCTTCGTCGGCGTCGGCGGAATCCGTGATATTCGGAGTATCCGTAACCGACGGACTGACATACACCGATTCCAACAGGCCGGCAGCGTCCAGCGCGTTAATGTCGATAGCGAACAAATCGGCGTTTTCAATAAAATTTTGCAAAGATTTGGATTTTTCCGTCGGTTGTATGCGGCTGGGAAAAGCCCTGATTCCGCGGCTGCGTCCGTCAAATTTGCTTTCAAACCAGTTGACGATGTCCGCGTGTGTCGTTTTTCCGGATCTTTTGAAATAATAGCTTAAATCCGCGTTCGGATTTCGGGCAAACGATAAAAGACCGTCACGCTCGACGGTGTTTCCTTTCGCGGCATAGTGATAAAGGAGCATCGGCGTCCCGTTTATTGATACACGCGTTTGATCGAAAAGGAACAGTAATGTTCCAAATCGGGGAACGGATTGGGGTATTGCGTGATGACCGCGTCCAACCGTTCGGGGCCGTCCGCGTTGGATGTCAGCAGATAGTTCGCATTGTCAACGGTGACGATCGACTGGGAACCGTTCTGGCATGAAATGGCGTATCCCGCGCTTTTGCCGCGCCGGTAAATGCCGTTCAATTCCCCCGTGGTGATCAAGCGCGTCGCGCGCGCGTCCGCGTCATATACGCGCAAATGACGGTAACGGCATCCGGGGGCGTTGTATTCCGCGACGATCAAGGGTTCGGAAACGTTGTTGTTATCGTAATCCACGCTGATCACCGCCGCGCCGCCGGTTGTGTCTTCGGCTATCGTGTATCCGTCCTTGCCGTCCGAATTCAGGCATCGGCGCAAATGCACCTCGTTTTGCATTTGCAATCCGACGGACAAGGCGCACATTTGCTGATGATACAGGTCGTATTTGTTGCCCAGCGCCGTCGGCGCGTCGGTTGAAGCGACGGTCGTATAGTTCTTTTCCAGAATTTTACGGCACACGTCCTCTTGTTCTCCGGTGGTGATGTTCAGGTTGAACGCGCGCGATTGAATGGTGCAGACGTCTTTGAAATAGCGGTGTTCGGGGACGAATTCCATGACGGAGAAGCGGCGGGCGTCCGGATCGCTGTTGGTCGCAAACAGCTTGCCGTTCAAATCGAAAAATCCGACGCGGTCGGGTTGCCACATCGGAAAATAGACCGTTTTCGTTTCCGCTTGTTGGGGTGTTTGCCCGTCTTTGCGGACTTTCATGACGACTTCGGCTTTGTTTTCATCTCCGCCGTAATATGCGGCGAAATCGAAAACCGTTCCGTCGGCGGTTTTGTAAACGGCCTTGCTCTGCCGGTCTTGGAATTTTTCGGACAAAAGGACGGCCTGACACGTTTCGGACGACAGCGACGTTTCGGGGGATTCCGTGTAATTTTTTGTCAGGATTTCGCGCATGCAGGCGGTGCAAACCGTGTCGCGGTCGGTCATGTAACGGGCGAACGCGGCTTTGTCCGGAACGCCGTTTTTCAGACTTTTCCTGTAATCGGCCAACGCGTCGTTCAACATTTCCACGGCGGTTTCTTCCTGTCCGTCCTTTAAAACGGATTTCAAAAAGGCGTCTTCGTTCCTGACATCCGTTTTTTGCGCGAACAGCGGATCGTCGGGGGCGGGGGCGTCAAACAGTTCCAAGACAACGGCGGCCGCGCCGTTCCGCGCGCCGGCGCAGCAGGCGAAAGCGAAAAGGAAAAGGCTGAAAAAAAGACGGCGTATCATCAAACATCCCTCCGTTTACCGGAATAATCTATAATAACGCGGGCGGAAAATCCATTTTAAAAACGGGAAAGAGCTTGTTATACTGGTTTCGCTTTTAACGTGAAACGGGGGAACGGTGTTTCTGAAAGATTGTTTCGATCGAACGGTGTGCCGTTTGAACGGCTTTTTCCTGTCGCAGCAGGATCGGCTGGGGCTGTGGCTGCCGGTTGCGTTCGGCGCGGGAATCGGCTGTTATTTCGCGTTGCCGTTTGAACCGCCCGTTGCCGTTCCCGCCTGTTTTTTCATCGCGTCGTGCTTTTTGCTGTTCGATTGCCGCAAAAACAAAGCGTTGTTTTTGAGTGCGCTGTATCCGGCGTTGTTCGCCGGTGGATTTTTTTTAACCCAGACGCGTTCTTTCGTCCTCAGCGCGCCCAGCATCAAATTGCGCACGGGGATGAAACCGTTGAACGGCACGGTTTCGGATGTCGTTTCATTTTCCGACGGACACAGCCGGCTGGTTTTGGACAATGTCGCGATCGGTTCCATGGCCGGATGGCAGACGCCGGACAGGATTTGGCTCAGCCTGCCGGCCGAAGCGACGGCTGTCCGCCGCGGCGATGTCATTTCCGCCGTGGCGCGCCTGTCCGTGCCGCCGCAGGCCGTCACGCCGTCCGGATACGATTTCGGACGGACGCTGTATTTTAAAAAAACAGGGGCGATCGGGCGGGCGATGCCGGATGTGAAAATCGTCAAACCGGCGGCACGTTCATTCGCGCGCGACGCGATCGACGCGAAAATCGCCGCCGTCCTGCCCCCCGAAACGGCGGGGGTGGCCAAAGCGTTGGTCACGGGCGGAACGAAAAACGTTCCGTTCGACATTGTTGAAAACTACCGCGACGCGGGCATCGCTCATATTCTGTCCGTTTCCGGATTGCATATGTCGCTGCTGGCCGGAATGGTCTTCGCCGTCGTCCGCACGCTGCTGGCTTTGATTCCGACGGTCGCTCTGCGCTTCAATACCAAAAAGATCGCCGCGGTCGCCGCGTTGGCCGCCTGTTTTTGCTATCTGCAAATTTCGGGCGCGTCCGTTCCGGCGCAAAGGGCGTTCATCATGCTGGCGTTCGTGTTGGGCGCCGTTTTGTGCGACCGCCGCGCCTTGTCCGTCGTGTCGTTGGGGTGGGCGGCCTTTTTCATTTTGCTGTTTTGTCCGGAAACGTTGTTCACCGCAGGGTTTCAGATGTCTTTCGCCGCGGTCGTCGCGTTGGTTTGCGCGTATGAATCCGGCGCGGGACGCTATGTTCAATGGCTGGCGAAAAAAGAGGGGATGACGTTTTACATCCTGTCTTGCATCGGTGCGATCGTTTTAACAACGCTGATCGCGTCGATCGCGACGGCGCCATTCACCGTTTACAATTTCCGTCGCCTGCCCGTTTATTCCCTTGCCGGAAACTTGTTAAGCTCAACCGTCACGGGCGTGTGGGTCATGCCGTCGCTGGCGGCGGCGACGGTGGCGATGCCGTTGGGATGGGAAAAGCCGTTTTTGATTTTGGCCGGATACGGCATATCCCTGATCAATCGGGCGGCGGCATGGACGGCGTCATTGCCGGATGCGGTCGTTTTGTTTCCGCCGATGCCGCTTTGCGGGCTGCTGTGCGCGACGTTTGGGGGATTGTGGCTGTGCCTGTGGCGCGGCCGCGCGCGGTGGTGGGGGCTGCCCGTTTTTTTATTCAGTCTGGTCACGCCCTACTTTACGCCGATGCCGGATATGTACGTCGCCGAATTGAACGCCGCTTTCCGCGGCGACGACGGCAAACTGGTGTTCAGAGAGGGGGCGGCCGGCGAAATGTTGAAAAAACGGTGGATGGAGGATAACGGCCAGACAGGCGGGGAAACGGTGCTTTGCCCTTACGGATTGTGCGTGTATGAAAAGAACGGCTATAAAATCGGCTACGCGCACACGAAAATCGGCGCTTACGACGGGTGCGAACGGACGGATCTGGACGTTTTGTTCGTGGCGGCCGGATTTTACGACAAATGCCGCCCGAAACAGGTGTTTTTCCGCAGCGAACTGACCAAAGCCGGCGCGTATGTCGTTTACGCGACGCCGAAAGAGCTGAAAATAGATTCCGTCGCGGACATCAAAGGATACCGCCCGTGGACGGTCGCCTATCCGGTGATCACGCTGTCGGGCGAAATCAGGAACATGACGATACCGCTGAAATACGCGATCAAAGCGAAAACGGTTGACGCGAACTAGTCGATTTTGGCGCGCAGGTTGTTTTTCAAATATTCCCACGCGTCTTTGTCGGGCGCGGAAATCAGGTTTTTCATCCCCGTGACGGGCGTGTAGGGCGTGCCGTCAACATAGGCGGTGTATCCGCCGGCTTCGGCGTGCAGCATGACGCCCGCGGCGTGATCCCACGGCTTGATCGTTCGGGTGCGGTACGCGGAATAATGCACGCCGCCGGAAACGACCAGCATATAATCGAACGACGCGCTGCCCCACCAGACGGGTTTGGGCAGGCGTTCGTCCTTGAACGCGACGTGGCGGCCGACGACGCCGGTCATTTTGTGCAATTCGGTGACGGCCGCGACTTTCAGGCGTTTATCCTCGAACCACGCGCCGCCGCCCTTTTCCCCCATGATCATGCGTTTGTAAACGGGATTGTAAAGCCATCCGGCGACGGTTTCCCCTTTGTAAACCAAAGCGACGACCACGCCGATTTCGCTACGCCCGTAGGCGAAGTTCATCGTTCCGTCAACGGGGTCGATGACCCAAACGGGTCTGTCGCCGGTCAGGTGATCCAAAACGGACGGGTCTTTAAAGGCGGCCTCTTCGCCGACGACGACGGAATCGGGCATCAGCGCGGTCAATTCGCGCGTCAGCCGCTTTTCCGTTTCGACATCGGCCGTCGTGACCAGATCCTCGTCCGACCCTTTGGTGTCGATATCGGACACGGACAGATGCTGAAAACGGGGCAGAACCTCTTCGCGCGACACGCGCGCGATGATTTCGGAAACCTGCTGCAGATCAGGATTGAACATAGACCACCTGCGGGAAAGAGTTGTTGAATTTTTGAACGTCCGCCGGATCCATGCGGACGCGCAGACGACATTCCGCATCGCCGTCAACGCGTTCCAACACTTCGCCCGCGCGGTACAGATAGGCCAGCGCGGCGCCGTCGGAAACGGGGATTTCGGCCGAAATTTCGACCCGTCCGGCCGCCAGTTTGTTTTCGATCAGCGCGGCCAGCGCGTCCGTCCCTTCGCCGGTCGCGGCGGAAACGGGAATTTGGTTCGGGTTGCGGGCACACGACGCTTTCAAAGCGGCCAGCTCCGGTTCGGCCAGCAGGTCGGATTTGTTCAGCACCTCGACCAGTCCGCGATCAACCTGCGCCCCGACGCCCAGCGTTTTCAACACGTTTTCGACATCCGCCTTTTGCGCCAGCGTGTCGGGATGCGATATGTCGCGCACGTGCAGGATCAGCGACGCTTCCAGCACTTCCTCCAGCGTGGCGCGGAAAGCGGCGACCAGCTCGGTCGGCAAATCGGAAATGAACCCCACCGTGTCGGACAGGATCACCCGCCGTCCGGACGGCAGTTTCAACACCCGCATCGTCGGGTCAAGCGTCGCGAACAGCATATCCTTGGCCAAAACGCCGGCGTTCGTCATCCGGTTGAACAGCGTCGATTTCCCCGCGTTCGTGTATCCGACCAGCGCGACGATCGGATAGGGGACGCGGCGGCGCGCTTCGCGGTGCAGCAAACGGGTGCGCTTGACTTCCTCCAGTTCCTTTTTCAGCTTGGCGATGTTGTCGGTGATGACGCGGCGGTCGAGTTCGATCTGCGTTTCGCCGGGGCCGCCCAGAAAACCGCGGCCGCCGCGTTGGCGTTCCAAATGCGTCCACCCGCGCACCAATCTTGACCGCTGATAGCTCAGGTGCGCCAGTTCGACCTGCAAAACGCCCTCTTTGGTTCGGGCGCGTTCGCCGAAAATTTCCAAAATCAACGCGGTGCGGTCGATGACCTTGCAATTCCACAGCTTTTCCAGATTGCGCTGTTGGATCGGGGACAGGGCACAGTTCACGACGGCCAGCGTGATTTCGTTTTCCCTGATCGTTTCGCCCGCGCGTTCGGCCGCGCCTTTGCCGATATACAGCGACGCGTTCGTTTTGTTCAGCAAAACGGTTTCAGCCGCAACGACGGTCAAGTCGATCGCGGCTGTCAAATTTTTGATTTCCTCCAATCCCGCCTGAACGGAACGCCCCGTACCGTCGGCGTTTTTCAAAACGGGATGCAGGACGAAAGTCTTTTCGGACAAAATCGCCGTCCTTATTCCGTTTTTTCAGCGTCGTCGTCGTCGAACAGGGAAACGGGAACCGCCGGCATGATCGTCGAAACGGCGTGTTTATAAACCAGCTGCGTGTGGCCGTCGCGGCGCAGTAGCATGGAAAAATTGTCAAACCAGGTGATGATGCCCTGCAATTTGACCCCGCAAATCAGGTAAACGGTGACGGGCGTTTTCGTTTTGCGCATCTGGTTCAAAAACAGATCCTGCACATTTTGGTTTTTATCGTTCATTTTCTTTCCCCCCGAAGTACGGTCAACCGCCGTCTTTTTAAATCATTTAAACGTAAGAGTAAAGGACTGACAGCAGTTCGGCGCAATTTTTTACCGTCAAAACGTCCGCGCCGTCCTTGTTTTCGTCCGCCACGCGCACGCGCAGGCATCCGGCGGCGGCCGCGCATTCCATATCCGCGTCCCCGTCGCCGACGAACCAGACGCACGCGGCCGGCCGGTTGTGTTCATAGCGGATTTTCATATCGGCCAAAGCTTTGTAAACGGGATCGGGCGCGGGTTTGTCCCTGTCCGCGTCGCCCGCGCCGACGACGGCCGCAAAGTATCCGTTCCACTTCAAATGGCTGATTTCCTCGCGCAAAATCGCGCCGGTCTTGTTGCTGACGACGCCGGTTTTTCCGCCGGTCTTTTCGTGCAGGAAAGCGACCGTTTCGCGCGCTTTGTCAAACGGGGTCAGCATATTCAGGTGGTTGGCGCGGTACGCGTCCAGATAAACCTGTTTCGCTTCCTCCCACCTGTCGCCGAACAGGTCGGGGAACGTTTCGCGCAAAGACAGCCCCGTGCGCGCCCTGTATTCGTCCATGGAACATTCGGGCAGGTTGTAGTGTTGGCGCAGGACGCGGAACGCCTTGAACAAAACGGGCGTCGTGTCCATCAGCGTGTTGTCCCAATCGAACAGGACGGCGGACGGGAAAGGATATTTCATCAGAACACCTCCGGCGCGACGGAAAACAGCTTTTCGACCTGCTTGACGGATTCGGCGTCGGAAAACAGCACCAGCCGGTCGCCGCTTTCGATCACGGTGTCGCCCCGCAGCGGCAGCGGTTCGGCGTCGCGCACGATCGCCCCGATGATGACGCCCGCGGGCAGACGCACGTCGCGCAAAGCCTGTCCCGCGTATTCAAACGTGTCGAACGCGTCCGCCTCCAGCACTTCGCACAATCCGGAACGGATCGAATAGGCGGCGTAGATTTTGCCGCGCCGGACGTGTTGCAGGATCGTCGAAACCATGATGTCTTTCGGGTCGATGATCACGTCAATGCCCAGATTGACGACCAGCTGGGAATACAGCGGTTTTTCAATCACGGAAATCGTCTGTTCGACGCCGTAGCGTTTCGCCATCAGCGACGCCAGAATGTTGTCTTCGTCCTTTGAACCGACGGCGATGACCGTTTCGACGATGTCGATGTCGGCTTCCTCCAACAAATCGGTGTTCAGGAAATCGCCGTGGATGACCGTCGTCTGCGACAGCGTTTCGGCCAGAAACTTCGCGCGATCCTCGTCTTCCTCGATCAACGTGACGCGCATATGCGACGCCTTTTCCAAATACCGCGCCAAATTCAGCCCGATGTTGTTTCCGCCCAGAATCAAAACGCTTTGCGCGCGTTCCTGATCCCGTCCGAACAGCGTCAAAATGCGGCGCACGGATTCCGACGGGACGATGACATACACGTCGTCGCCGGCCAGAATACGCGTGTCGCTGTCCGCGATGATCAGTTTTGAATCCCGCACCAGCGCGGCGACGACCGCGTTGACATCGGGGAACAACTCGGTCAGCTGGCGCAGGGGCGTGTTGATCATGGGGCAAACGTCGTCGCAATGAATGCCAAGCAGGTAAACCTTGTCCATCGCCAGCGGGATGACCTCGAACGCGCCGGGGAACGAAATGTTGCGCCGGATCGACCGCGCGATTTCGACTTCGGGCGAAATGACGACGTCGATCGGCAGGGCGTCGTGCGTGTAAAACCGCCGCCATTTCTGGTTCGTGTATTCGTTGGAACGCAGACGCGCGATTTTCGTGGGGACTTTGAACAGGGAATTCGCCGCCTGACACGTCACCATGTTGACTTCGTCGGACGCGGTCACGGCGATCAGCATATCGGCGTCCTGCGCGTCGGCCTGTTCCAAAACGGACGGATAGGACGCAAACCCGACGACGGGGCGCACGTCCATGGCGGATGTCAATTCGGTCAGCCGTTCGGCGTCCGTGTCGATCAAAACGACGTTGTTGTCGTCTTCGGACAGGTAACGGGCGATGGTTGAACCGACGCGGCCGGCGCCGCACACAATCACTTTCATTTTCTTTTCCGCCTTTTGTTCGGGTAAAGGGGCTGCGCGGCGGCCAGCTTGTCGTCCAGATCGAATTTCCGCATCTTTTTCAACAAAGTGTTCCGGTTCAGCCCCAAAATCTTGGCCGTTTTCAAACGGTTGCCGTTCGCCACGTCCAACGTCACGGCGATCAGACGGCGTTCCACCTCTTCGATGACGGAATCGTAAACGTTGGCCTGTTCGGCCGTTTCGGCGGCATCGGCGTAAAAACGGCGCAGATATTTTTCAACGACCGCGCCCAGTCCCTCATTCTGCATTGAAAAACCCCCGTATCAAATCCCGCAGCCGTGCCGGATCATCCGTTTCGTTGACCGCTTTGCGAAAATCCGCGCCGCCCTCTTTTCCCGCAGAATACCAAGCAATATGCTTTCGCGCGATAAAAATCGCCTTGTGTCCGTAATATTTTTCCATCAAATCGAAGTGCGACAGGGCGGTTTTTCCCGCGTCCGGCGCGGCAACCGGCGTCCGGCCGTCCAAAACGGCGGCGCATTGCGCCAAAATCCACGGCTTTCCCAACATTCCGCGCCCGATCATCACGGCGTCGGCACCGGTTTGTTCCAACACTGCGCGCGCGTCGGCGGGCGAGCGGATATCGCCGTTGGCGATGACGGGAATGTCCAACGCGCGCTTCAGTTTTTCAAACGCGCTTCGATCCGCCGCGCCACTGTAGAATTGTTCGCGCGTTCGAGCGTGCAGGGTTGCGGCCGCCGCTCCGGCGTCTTGCATCCGTTTGCCGAAATCGAGGTAGTTTTCGCTTTCCGCGTCCCACCCCAGACGGAATTTCACCGTGACGGGCAGGGAAACGGCGTCCGTCATCGCGCGCACGATCCGTTCCGCCCTTTCCGGATCGTTCATCAACGCCGCGCCGCCGCCCGATTTGACGATTTTCGGCACGGGACACCCCATGTTGACGTCGATAAAGGCCGCGCCGCCCGTCGATTCGACGATTTGCGCCGCGCGCGCCATCGTGTCGGGCTCCGTTCCCTCCAGCTGGACGGCGACGGGGGCGTCGATATCGCGGCACACGGCCATTTCGCGCGTTTGCCGGTGCGCGTGAACCAACGACGCCGCCAACACCATTTCCGTAAACAGCAGTTCGCCGCCGAACGTTCGCGCGATTTGGCGGAACGGCGCGTCCGTCACGCCCGCCATCGGCGCGCCGGCGACGGGGGAAAAGCTGCGGTTTCCGATTTTCAAAGGCGCGAAAGGCATTATCTTCTTTTCCAAAACGAAAAACTGTTTTAATCTGCTGTGAAATTTAACAGGGAGTCCCTTTCATGGTCAAGTGTGCCGTTATCATCGTCGCCGCGGGCAGAGGCCACCGCTTCGGCGGCGAAATGCCCAAACAGTACAGAACAATCGGGCGGGATATGGTGCTGCGCCGCACGATGGCGGTGTTTTGCGCCCACCCCGCGGTGTCGGCCGTCCGCGCGGTCATCCACCCCGACGACATGGCGTTGTATAAATGCGCGGCGGAAAACCTGCCCGTCCTGCCGCCCGTTTTCGGCGGCGCGACCCGACAGGATTCGGTGCGTCTGGGGCTGGAAAGCCTGAAAGACGAAGCCCCCGACATCGTTTTGATTCACGACGGCGCGCGCCCGTTCGTCGATTTCGGCGTCATCAACCGCGTCATCGCGGCCGTCAATGAACGGCAGGGCGCGATTCCCGCTTTGCCCGTCACGGACACGATCAAGGCGGGCACGACGGAAAACGGCAGGACGGTCGTGACCAAAACGGTTGACCGCGCGGGGCTGTACCGCGTGCAAACGCCGCAGGGCTTTCCCTACGCCGGAATTTTGGCGGCGCACGAATCCGTCAAAGGGATGGAGCTGACGGACGACGCCTGCGTCGCGGAACACGCGGGCATGGACGTTGTTTTGACGACGGGCAGCGAGGACAACTTTAAAATCACGACGCAGGCCGATTTGATCCGCGCGGAAACGATGCTGGCCGGCCGCGGCGACGATGTGCGCACCGCGACGGGGTTTGACGTACACAAATTCACGGACGGAAATTTCGTCACGCTTTGCGGCGTCAAAGTTCCGCACGATTTCGGGCTGGAGGGTCATTCCGACGCCGATGTCGGATTGCACGCGCTGACGGACGCTTTGCTGGGCGCGATCGGGTCGGGCGACATCGGGTTGCACTTTCCGCCGTCGGATATGCGTTGGAAAGGCGCGGATTCGATGACGTTTTTGAAATACGCCGTCGATTTGATCCGCGGTTTGGGCGGTCAAATCCTGAACGCCGACGTGACGTTCATCTGCGAACGCCCGAAAATCGGCGCGTACCGCCTGCCCATGGTGGAAAAGCTGGCTGCCGCGCTGGACGTTTCGTCGTCGAAAATCAGCGTCAAGGCCACGACGACGGAAAAGTTGGGCTTCACCGGCCGCAAAGAGGGCATCGCCGCGCAGGCGTGCGTGACCGTGCGGTTCTAAAGGAAAAAGGTATGATGAAAAAGAAATATGATTTCGTTTTCGGCATCGGTGCGGCCTGCCTGTGTTCGCAAATGCTGCGCAAAATGAACCTGCAATTCACGTCCTGCCCGTTTGATTGGTTGTTCGGCACGGATTTTTCGGGGCGCGTCGATATCCTGACATCCGGTTTTGCGGATTTCATCAATAAAGAAGATTTGGTTTTTACGGGCGGACAAAACGGGGACGAACACAATCCCTGCGATGTTTACACGGACACGAAAAACGGGTTGACGTTCAATCACGACTTTCCGCATGGCGTGTCATTGGACGACGCATATCCGGCGATCAGGGCAAAATACGACCGGCGCATCGCCCGTTTGATGGCCAACCTCGATCGTTTCAGGGACATTTTGATCGTTTACGTCGAATCGCCCGCCAACACGGAAACCACGGACGCGGAAACGTTGAAAAAAGGATACGATAAAATCGCCGCCCGTTTTTCGGACAGAAACATAGACCTGCTGTACATCGCGGTCGCCGACGAACGGCGCGAGGAAAAGATCGGCGAACACATTCTGAAACTGTCGTTTAATTACAAAAAGGCCGGCGGGATCCCGCCGCATGACGCCCGTGTCTTGCGCACGGCCGTCAAAGGCATTAAAGTCAGGCAAACGATTCCCGACCGGTGGCGGCATTTCGTTTTTAAAATGAAAAAACGGCTGAAACGGTTGAAGAAATGAAAAAAGCGGCGTTACTGCCGCTTTTTCAAATATTCGCCGCGGAATCCCTTTCCCGTGCCGATCGTGCGTCCGATCGCGCGGATTTTCGATTCGATGCAGGTGCGGCAATGCACGGGCGTGTCGTTGACGCAAATCTTTCCGGGGTAGAGTTCGTACATTTTCCGGTATTCGCCGGTCGTCACGTTCGGCATGACGACGTTCGCCCCGCTTTGCAAAGCGATGATCCGTCCGTTCGGGTTCAGCGTTTCCATCGCGGTCGTCGCGGGAATGTTGATGTCGGGCAGCAACAGGCGCGTCAACGCCATTGTTTTCAGCGACAGGACGAATTCGCGTCCTTTCGCGTTCGCCAGCGGTGTCTGTTCGTGCGGGATGAACGGCCCGATGCCCGCCATATCGACGCCGATTTCCTTGAAAAACAAAATGTCGTCGGCGATGGATTCGATGCTTTGATCGGGCAGGCCGACCATGGAACCCGATCCCAGTTCATACCCCAGCCGCTTTAAATCGACCAGACAGCGGCGGCGGTTGTCCCAGCTCATTCCGGGGTCGAGGCGGTGGTACAAATCTTTGTCCGTCGTTTCGATGCGCAGCAAGTATCTGTCCGCCCCCGCGTCGCGGCAGGCTTTGTATTCCTCATACGATTTTTCGCCGATGCTGAGCGTGACGGCCATGTCCATGTCTTTGATCGCGCGGATGATGCGCGTCAAACGGTCGGTGGTGTACCAGACATCCTCGCCCGATTGCATGACGACGGTTTTGAATCCCAGTTTTGCCGCGGCGGCCGCGTGCGCGATGATGATTTCCGGATCCAGCCGGTAGCGTCGCGCCTGCCGGTTGCCGCGCCGGATGCCGCAATAAAGGCAGTCGTTGCGGCAATAGTTTGAAAATTCGATCAGCCCGCGCAGCTGCACGTCGTCGCCGACGAACGCCGCGCGCACCCGATCGGCGGCGGCGAACAGCTTTCGCGCCGTTTCATCGTCGCATCGTAGCAACGCGACCAGCTCGTCACGGGTCAGGGAATGTGTCTTTTCGGCTTTTTCAATCAACTTTTCCATTTTCACGTCCTTAACAGCGGGATGTCGCCGCACCGCCCGCGCATTTTCAGCCACCTGTCCGATTTTTCACGGCTGTTTTCCCGCCACAGTTTGTCGAACAGCCGTTGGTGTTGCGCCGCGTCGTCGGGGGCGTCGATGAACAGGTTGCACACTTCGCTGTTGCGTTCGACGGCCGAATCCGTCCAGTTGAACGAACCGCTGATCGCCGATTTTCCGTCAAACACGGCGATTTTAGCGTGCATCAATCCTTTGGACGTGTGGGCGCGCACCTCAATTCCCGCGGCCGCCAGCCGGTCGATGACGCTTGTGTCTTTCACCGCGGCCAGTTGCGCGCGGTCGGTCAGCAGGCGGACGGCGACGCCGCGGCCGTGCGCTTTGACCAGCGCGTTGACGATTGATTCGCGGTTGACGGCGTAAACGGCGGCGTCGATCGTGCTTTGCGCCCCGTCAATCAGGGACAGTAGCCTTTTTTCGCATCCCCGCCCCTGATCCAGCGCGTTGACGGCCGCCGCCGGAAACGGCGCGCACAACATCAGGGACAAAATCAGTAAAAATCGCATGAATCCTCCGCGCGGTTTTGATTTTTTTATATCATACTTTTTCCGGAAACGACGAGAGCAAAAAACCGGATTTGACTTTTTTTCAAATCCTTTTAGATTCGGGGGAAAAAGGATTTTGCCATGACATCATACATCGCCGCGGGAACGAACGACGGCAGCCGCGAAAACAATCTGCTTTCGGCTTTGGAACGTTTAAAGGGGATTTGCGCCGTCACGGGCGTGTCGCCGCTGTACGAAACGCCGGCCGCTTTGCTGTTCGACACGGCGCGGGACGATTGGAACAAACCGTACCTGAATTGCGTTTTTCAAATCGAAACGGGCAGGGACGCGTTTTCCCTGCTGCGCGAATTGCAGAAAATCGAACGGGACATGGGACGCGGAGAACACGAACGGTGGTCGCCCCGCGTGATTGATCTGGACATCATCGAACACAACGGCGAACGCATCGACACGCCGGAATTGACCGTGCCGCACAAACAATGCCTGAAACGGTCGTTCGTCCTCGACCCGCTGTCGTTTTTCAAACCCGTCGCGCCCGAACACCTGTATTCCAAAACGCATCAGCCGGCGATGATGGGCATTTTGAACGTGACGCCCGATTCGTTTTCCGACGGCGGCAAAAACGACAAGATCGACGCTTTTGTTAAAAATGCTGAGGAATGGGAAAGCCGGCACGTCGCCTTTATTGATGTCGGCGCCGAATCGACGCGCCCCGACGCCGCGCCCGTTTCCGCCGCCGAGGAATCGCGCCGCCTGTCCGATGTGTTCGACTATACGGCGAACCGGAAAAAAACGCCTTTTTCCGCGCGGTTCAGCATCGACACCTATCATTTTGAAACGGCGAAAAAAGCGTTGGAAAACGGCTTTGACGTTTTAAACGACATCCACGGATTCCGCGATCCGGAAATGCTGGCCTTGGCGCGCGAACATCCGGACAAGCCGTGCGTTTTCATGCATGACGAGGATATCAAATCCCTGCCGCCCGCGCGGACGGTTCCGGCTTTGGAAGAGTGGCTGGAACGCAAGATCGACGTTTTTTTGAAAAACGGCCTGAACCTGCGTCATATGATTTTCGACCCCGGAATCGGGTTCGGCAAAACGGCGTGCCAGTCGCTGCAGGTTTTGCAGAATCTGGAACGGTTCCACCGTTTCGGATTGCGGATTCTGATCGGTCATTCCCGCAAATCGTTCATGAAGATTTTCACTCCGAAACCGCCCGCGCGCAAAGATGTCGAAACGCTGGCCGTTTCGCTGAAAATCGCGGACAAGGTCGATATCCTGCGCGTTCACACGCCGGTTGAACACGCCGAAGCCCTGTTGGCGGCGGCGCATACGGAAAACCAGTTCTTTTAAACGGGATCAGCGGAAATTCTGGCGTTTTTTCAACGCTTGCGCCAACGTTGTTCCGGCGTTGTCCGCCTGTTTGCGGCGGGCGGTGTCCGCATTGCGCGCCCCGCACGGGAAAGCTTTGAACCCTTTTCGCATAAAGGCTTTGATCTTTTCGCCCTTTAATTTTTCCACGTCGGCGGGGGTGGCCAGCTTGATGTCGGCCAGTTTTGTGTTTTCAACGCCCGTGTCCAGATTGCAATTCGGAACGGCCTTTAAAAACGCCTTTGTGACGCCGTCCTTGATGTATTTTTCAGCTGCAGCGATATAAACCGTTCCCAACGCGACGGCGTCGCGCGTCAATCCGCGCAGGCTTTGGACGACGTTTCGACCGGTCACGGGGTGCTTGTAGGATTCAAAATCCTTTAAAACCGGCGGCATCGCGCGGTCGGCCTGATAAAAACCGGAAACAGCCAGCCCCAGCCGCCCGTCCAACGCATTGTCCAGCGCGCGCAAAGCTTTGCCCAGCGGCTGGTTTTGCGTTACGCGGCCGATGAACAGTTGTATTTTCATGCTGTTTTTGAAAACGGGCGTCAGATCCTGATCAATACCGTAGGCTTTTTCATAGTTTTCGCAGAAAAAGGACGGAACGACGGCGTTGGTGCGTTTGTCGTTCGCGACCTGTTTGAACGGTTTGAACGTGTCCAGCGACAATCCTTTTTCGCGCAGGAAATGCACGTCCAGCCACGTTTCGATGTAACGGTGGCGCGTTTTCGCCAGATCGACGTGCTTTTGGTCGGGATTGTTTTCGGGAACCTGACTGCCAGAAACACTATATACGAACGGGTGGAACGTCGTATCCACGGCCGCGTGCGACATGAAACCATAGACGAACGATTTTTTCATCGCCTGTTTTTCGGGATCCTTTTCCGCGCGTACATCGTCCATCATTTCGATCATGACGGCGCGCGTGTCGTCGCCCAGTCCGCCGTGCAGTTTCGTCGCCAGCTTGGGCTGCGACCCGTACAGAAAAGCGTCGTGCGCGATGGCGCCCATATGGAACGCGGCGGTGTTTTCGCCCGTGTCCCTTTGCGCTTCGGCGGACAGGTTTTTGCGGATGTCTTCGGCGAAAATGACGTGAGTCAAATCTCTGGGCATGGGATTCTCCTTGATTTCACAAAGGAATGATAGAATATTTTGCGGAAAAATCAAGTTTTTTGTCGAAAACACGTCCCCGTCCGCGTGATAAAAATTTGCAAAACGCCCTTTTGTTTTTTTCAAAGAAGCCTATAATCAACGCCTTGGTTTTATAAAGGAGATTCTAAAATGGCAAAAACGTCATGGAAAGCGGGAACGATGTTATATCCTTTGCCGCCGGTTATGGTCACTTGCGGCACGATGGAAAAACCGAACGTTTTGACGGTCGCGTGGACGGGGATCGTCAATTCCGAACCCGCGATGACGTACATTTCCGTTCGCCCGTCGCGTTATTCGCACGAACTGATTTCGGAAAACAAGGAATTCGTCATCAACCTGACGACGGCGAAAACGTTGAAAGCCGCTGATTTTTGCGGCGTCAAATCCGGCCGCGACGTCAACAAATTCGCCGAAGCGGAATTGACCCCCGTCGCCGCGACGGCCGTCAAAGCCCCGTTGATCGAGGAATCACCTTTAAGTTTGGAATGCCGCGTGACAGAGGTCAAACATCTGGGATCGCACGATATGTTCTTGGCGGAAATCGTCGCGGTTGACGTTGCTGACGAATATCTGGACGCCGACGGCAAATTCCGGTTGGAGGACAGCGGCCTGATCGCGTTCTGCCACGGCGGTTATTACGCTTTGGGCGGCAAGGTCGGTTCTTTCGGATTTTCCGTTGAAAAGAAAAAATCCCGCAAGCAGCGCATCACGGAAATCAAGCACGAACGCCGCGCGCTGAAAAAACAACTGGCGAAAACGGAACGCAAGGCGGCTGAAAAGACGACTGAACGTGAAGACGCCGTTGAAGAGGAAACGCCTCGTAAAATTTATAAAAAGGATTCCCGCAAACCGGAAAAGCGTTTTGAAAAACGCGAAGACGGGTTTGAAAAGAAGCCGTTTAAAAAACGCGACGGGAAACCTTTTGAACGGCGCGGTGAAAAAACGTTCGACAAACGGGAACCTTTTGAACGCAAGTTTGATAAAAAGCCGTTCAAATCCGACCGGTTCGACCGCGAGGAACGCGATTTCGACAAACCGCGCAAGTCGTTCAAGAAACCGTTTGCCAAAAAGCCCGCTTTCGACAAAGCCAAAGCGCCGCGCAAACCGTTTAAAAAGTAAAAGAAAATGAAAAAAGCCCCCTTTAAGATCAAAGGGGGCTTTTCTTTATTTGTTAAGCGTTTGGCAGGCCGTTTCGATCCTGTCCTGCAATTCCTTGATGAATTCGCGCGATCCCAGCCCTTCGGGCATGGCGGGCAGAAATTCGATCACGATCGTGCCGGAATTTTTCATAAACGACCGTTTGCGCCAGAACAGCCCCGAATTCAGCGCGGCCGGAATGACGGGGACGCCGCATTTTTCATACAACAGCCCGACCCCCGGATTGTAATGCGCCGTCGCGCCGGGGGGCGTGCGCGTGCCTTCCGGAAAGATGATGACGGGGCGGTTTTGCGCCAACCGTTTTTTCGTGCCGTTCAAAATGGATCGCATGGCTTTCGCGCCCGACGACCGGTCGATCGCCACGCATCCCGACAGCGACAGGTTCCACCCGAACAGCGGGATGTACAGCAGCTCTTTTTTCAAAATATAGGCGGGGCGGTTCAAAATCGCGTGGAAAGCGACCGTTTCCAGCGTCGATTGGTGTTTCGACGCGACGATGAACGCGTTCGTGTCCGCGGGCAGGTTTTCCAAACCGCGCACTTCGCATTTAATGCCGGCCAGCCACCGCATCCCGAACAGCAGGGCTTTGCCCCACCCGCGGGCGTTCAGGCTGCAGGCGCGCATCGAAAACACGCCGGCGATCGCGCCCGTCGTGCAGAAAAACAAAGTCGTGCAGAAAAAATAAATGTTGAACAGCAGGGATCGGATGAATCTCATTTTTGGCACACCGTATCAAAGTTGAGGGAAGTTTTCAGAAAAGGCATCGCGTGGCTGGACACGACGATCAGGTATTTCGTGTATTCCGACGTGATCAGGGCGAACGTCCCCGGCCATTTCCACCATTCGGCGTGTTTGACCGTTTGGGGAAAAACGGGGTGCGGAATGATTTCGACACCGTCCAACACGTTGCGGAATTCCGACAGGCTGCGCGGCATATGGTAGGATGCTGTCACCAACCGGACGGATTTGAATCCGTTGCGGTTCAGCCATTCCTTGCTTTCCAGCGCGTTTTCCCGCGTGTTGCACGCGACGTGCCCCAACGTGATTTTCTCGCCCAGATTTTCGGGCAGATCGTCAATGGTTTCCGCCAGCTTCACCCAATCCACTTTCCGGTTGACGCCGGAAATCAGCAATTTGTCCGCGACGCCGCGTTTCAGCAAATCGACGGCGGCGGCGACGCGTTCCGTCCCGCCCGTCAGCGCGACGATGGCGTCCGTTTTCGTTTCGGTGTCGTGCGGCGGCCGGTTGACCAGCGATGCGAACCGGCACAGACCGGCCGTCCAGAGCGCGGCGGCGATCAAACAACCGATTAAAATCCTTTTCACCGTCATAGCATCCGCCTGAGCGTTTTCTGCACCGTCCAAAACGCCGTCATGCCCGACAAAACGACGGCGGAAACGGGAACCAGACACAGCAAAACCCACGATGCCGCGTCGAATCGCGCTTCGGACAGCAAACCGCCCTGAACTTCGGCCGCCCGCGCGGACAGCAGGAACAAAACGGGCAGGACGCCGGCGAATCCGGTCGTCGCGCCGATCGCCGCCAGAAATGTCGTGCGTTTCGCGTATTGTTTGGAAATGTAACCGTCGTGCGCGCCGATCTGGTGCAACAGTTCAATCACGGGTTTGTGAACGGCCAAAGACGAACAAGTGACGTAAATGACGATCACGGACGTGGACGCGATCACCAAACTGAGCAGCGTCGAAGCCAGCAGATCCAGCGTCCGCACCAGCTTGATCAGTTTGCCCAGCCACAATTTATGCACGTCCAGCGACGCGTTCGGCGTGTTTTTGTGCAACAGGGCGCGCAACATCTCCAAATCGACCTCCGCCCCGTCGATCAGCCGGACGTCGATCAAATGCGGCATCGGCAGGTCGTCCAGTAAAAATGTGTCGCCCAGCCACGGCCGCAACAGGTTTTTCATCTGGCTGTCGGTCAGAACGTCGGCCGACGCGATTCCCGCCGTTTTTCGCAGGATGTCCAGAACGTCCTGCGTTTCTTGCTGCGTTTTCTTTTTATTGACGCGGCCGTTTTCCTCGATCGGGATGACTTGCACCGTCAGGGAACCGGAAATCGACCGGCTCCACCGCGACAGCATCGAATTCAGGGAAAGCGTCCCCGCCGTGGTCAATCCGGCGAAAAACACCATCAGCATGACCATTAAGGGCAGAAACCATCCCGACATATCGCCGGAAAAAGGCAGATCGCTGCGGTTTTTAAACACGGACGGCCTCCTTGAAAACGGGTTGTTCGGGCGAATACCCGACGGGATAGACCGTCAACCGCCCGTTGGTCAGGTGCATCCGCGGATAAGGGAACGTCCGGATCAACCCTTCGTTGTGCGTGGCGATGACGACGGTCGTGCCGCGCCGGTTCAATTCGACAAACAGCCGCATCAACCGCGCAGCGGAACGGTCGTCCATGTTGCCGGTCGGTTCGTCGGCCAGCAGGATCAGCGGGCGGTTGATCACCGCGCGGGCGATCGCGACGCTTTGCTTTTGGCCGCCGGACAGCGTTGGCGGCTTGGCGTTCAAATGCGCGCCCAACCCCACCCACATCAGCAATTCAGTCACGCGTTTGCGAATCTCGTTTTCGTCATAGCCGGCGACGCGTAGCGGCAAAGCGACGTTATCCACGGCGGACAAGTGGTCAAGCAGGCGGAAATCCTGAAAAACGACGCCGATTTTGCGCCGGATGTCGGGCAGGTCGTCGCGGGGGATGTCGCACACGGCTTTGCCGAACAGCCGGATGTGGCCGCGCGTCGGGCTTTGCGACAGGTAAAGCAGGCTGAGCAGGGACGTTTTCCCCGCGCCGCTTTCCCCTGTCAGAAAATGAAAAGACCCCGCGGGCAGGGCGAACGAAACGTCGCGTAGCACCTCCGCCCCCTGCCCGTAGCGCAGGCCGACGGCGTCGAATTCGATGACATTTTGCAGCGGCAAACCTTTCCCCCGTTTGAAAAAAAATGATTTAACATTTTATACGCAAATCTGCATAATACTATACTAAAATTTACAGGAAACGAAAATGCTGATCACTTGCCCGCAATGCGGAACGGAATACAACGTCCCCGATTCTTTGAAAGAAACCGGTTTGCCGGTCAGATGCGCCCGATGCGGCAACGTCTGGGAAACCGGAACGGCCGAACCGGCGCCGGAATCTGCACCGGAACCTGCGCCGGAATCCGATCCCGCGCCCGATTTTGAAACGGACGACGCGGATTTCTTTTTGCGGCCGCCCGCCCCCGCGCCGGTGATCGAGGAATCCGACATTCCTCTGACGGCGTTTCAGGATTTTTTGAAACAGCCCGAAAAGAAAAAAACGTCCGTCGCCCGATGGATCAAACCGCTTTATTCCGCCACCCTGTTTTTCGTCGCGGCGGCCGTTTATCTGTTCTTTTTCCATTCCGCCGCCCGCGCGCCCGTGACGCTGCAGACGTTGGCGCACGAAACGGCGCGCGAGGATTACAAAACGTTTCTGGTGTTGAAAACGGCGGCGTTCAACAACACGGACAGGGACATTTCGCCCGAAACCTTTTCCGTCCGGTTTTCGGACGACGGCGGCCGGACGCTGACGACGGTCGCGGTCGCTTCGCCCGTCGCCGTTTTAAAGGCGCGCGGCACGGAACGGGTCGATTTGAAAATCGAACGGCCGCCCGCCAAAACGGCAAAGGCGACCGTCACTTTGACCAAATACAAAATGAATTAAAGCCACGGCGCGGAGCGCGTGTTTTCCAACATCTGATCCGGCGTCTGACGTTCGCGGATGACGGCGAAAGCGTCCTGATTGACCAGCACTTCGGCACACAAGGGGCGGAAATTGTAATTCGACCCCATGGACGATCCGTAGGCGCCGGCCGTTTCAACGACGGCCAGATCGCCCGCTTTCATCGCGGGCAGGACGCGTTCACGCCCGAAAACGTCGCTGCTTTCGCAAATTGGCCCCACAACGTCGTAGCAGTGGTCACATTCGCCTTGACGGACGGCGGAAACGTTGTGGTAGGCGTCGTAAATCGCGGGACGAATCAAATCGTTCATGCCCGCGTCCAACACCAGAAAACACGTCGAATCCGTTTGTTTCGTCCGCACGACGCGCGACACCAAAACACCGGATTGCGCGATCAGGAAACGCCCCGGTTCAAAAACGACCTCGCATCCCAGCCCGCCCAGAATTTCGCCCGCGGCGGTCATGTACGCTTCGGGGGACGGAGGCGTGTCCTCTTCCTTGTAAACGACGCCCAGCCCGCCGCCGACGTCAATCGTGCGGATGTCGATGCCGTCGTCGCGCAGACACCGCACGATGTCGGCCGCGCGTTCAAACGCTTCGACAAAAGGTTCGATTTCGACGACCTGCGACCCGACGTGAATGTCGATGCCGACGGGCTGCAGCCCGCGCGATTGCGAAAACAGGCGGTACAGGGGGCGCGCCCGTTCCCACGCGATGCCGAATTTCCCCTCTTTCGTGCCGGTGGTGATTTTGTGATGCGTGTGCGCGTCGATGTCGGGGTTGATCCGCAGGGCGATTTTGACCTTTTTGCCCGTCACGGCCGCAATTTCGTCCAGCATCAGCGCCTCTTCCTCGGATTCGACGTTGATCTGCTTAATACCGTTTTGAACGGCCAGCGTCAGCTCTTCGCGCGTTTTGCCGACGCCGGAAAAAACGATTTTGTCCGCGGGGATGCCTGCGCTCAACGCCAGCAGCAGTTCGCCGCCCGACACGATGTCCGCCCCCGCGCCCATTCGCGCGAACAGCTTTAAAATCGCGGGGTTGGCGTTGCTTTTGACCGCGAAACAGGTCAAATGGCGCGGCAGGTGTTTGCGCGCGGCGTCGTCGAACGCTTTGAAATGGTTGACGATACCTTGTTGCGAATACAGGTAGAAAGGCGTTCCGACCTTTGCGGCGATGTCTTCGACCGCGACGTTTTCGGCGTGCAAACGGCCGTTTTCATAATGAAAGGGATTCATCTTCTATTCTTCCGTTTCCAAAAGTTGCTGGACTTCCAGCGCGCTTTGCGGCTGGCGTTGTTCCGGCCGCGCCGTTTCGGGACGGGCGGTCGTTTTCGGATTGCGCGGCGCGGGATATTGCCGCGGATAGGTCGCGCCTTCGGGAAAGTCGAGCTTTCCGCGTTTTCCGCACCCCGTCAGACAGACGGCGCACAACAGGGCGGTCAGAATCGTTTTCATGCGGTGTGTTCTCCTGTTTGAAACGCGGATCAGAATAGCAACTGTTAAAAACTTATTCACTCTTTTTTTTTATTCTGGCGGCGGGAAAAATGAAAATGATCAAACCGTTCTTTCATCTGCTTTTATGGACGTTCCTGCCTGTCGCGGCGATCGCGCAGACGCGGATCAGCAGCGTCACGGCGACGCAGAAATTCCGCCTGTACGACCGCCCCGTCCCCGCGCCGACGGCGTCCTTTCTGACGGAAAGCGGGCGCAAGGTTTCATTGGAAAATTTCAAAGGGAAAATCGTTTTGCTGAACGTATGGACGACATCCTGCCCGCAATGCGTGGTGGAACTGCCGATGCTGGACGCGCTGCAAAAGGATATGGGAGGGATGAAATTCCAAGTGGTGGCGTTGTCGTCGGATATGGAGCCGGTCGCGGCTTTGCGCCGGTTTTGGAACGGACACGGATTGAAAAACCTGCGGATCTATTCCGACACGCAGGCTTTTTTTTCCAAAGCCGCCAATGTCAAAGGTCTGCCGACGACGTTCCTGATTGACGAAAGGGGGCGGGAGGTCGGCCGGATTCGCGGTATGGCCGAATGGGACGGTCCCGTGATCAAGGCGCAGATTCGCGATTTGATCCGGAACGCCAAGGAAAACGCTGCCAAGGAACAATCGGCGCGCGAAAAAACGCCGCCGCCGTCGCCGGTCGAACCGTCCCCCGCCGCGGAGTCTGTGCCGCCGCCGCCGAAGCGGCCGGCCGAAGAAATGCGCCAATGGTTCAAATAACCAGAGAATCCGCGGTTTCGTGAAAAAAAACTTGATTCCAGCGCCAAAAGGGCTACAAAGACACTTTCTGATGACAACGGAGTCTCTTCTCATGGCCAACAAACCGCGTTATTACACCATTTCTTGGGAACAGTTTCACAGCGATGCCAGAATTTTGGCGTCAAAGCTGATCAACCGCAAGGATTTGAAAAAAATCATCTGCGTCACCCGCGGCGGCCTGTTTCCCGCGGCCGTTCTGGCCAGAGAATTGGAAATCCGCTGGATCGACACGATTTGCGTCGCCGGTTACGACGAAGAATCCCGCGGCAGCGAAGCGTCGCTGCTGAAAGTGCCCGAAACGGACGGCGAAGGCGTTTTGGTCGTTGACGATCTGGTCGATTCCGGACGCACGGGACGCATCATCCGCGAATTGATGCCCAAGGCCTATTTCGTCACCATGTACGCCAAACCCAAAGGACAGGAAGTCGTTGACGATTTCGTCGTTTCCGTTGATCAGGACACATGGATCCTGTTCCCGTGGGAAGCCGAGCTGTCCCCCGCTTCTCCGCTGGTTCGGCGCGTGGAAGAATAAAGCACGGATTTAAACTTTACAAAAAAGGTCGCGAAGCAAGTCGCGGCCTTTATTTTTTGTAATTATGGCAAACGCGATCGCGCAAATGAAAATCGACAGCAAGGATCCCGCCGCCGACGACAATCCCATCGGGTACAAGGTTTCCGGAAAAGCCAGCGAAGTCCAATACGCGCCCGGAACGCGGACAAAGACGATGGCGATGATGTTGTGCAGAAACGACAGATGCGATTTGCCGCAGGCGCAAAAATAACCGCTGAAGCAGAATTGGATTCCGGCGAACAGGCAATCCCAGACGTATCCTTTCAAATACAAGGCGCCGGCCGCGACCGTCGCCGCGTCCGCGGTGAACAACCCGACGGCGCGGGCGGATTCAAATTGAACGCATCCGACAATCGAAACGCCGAACACAACGGCGATCGCCGCGGCGTCAAACAGGATTTGAATCGCGCGCTTGTCTTTTTTAGCGCCGATGTTTTGCGCCCCCAGCGCCGATACGGTTGACAGCAGGGATGACGGGACGAGAAACAGAAAGCCGATGATTTTTTCAACAATGCCCACGGCGGCCGCATCCGTCAATCCGCGCCGGTTGGCGATGATCGTGATGACAATGAAAGAAATCTGGATGAAACCGTCTTGCAACGCGATCGGCACGCCGATTTTCAGCAATCTTCCCATGACGGGGCGTCTGACTTTGAAATCGCGCTTTTTTAACGAAATCCCCGTTCCTCGCCGTCGGATGACGACGATGGCCGCGACGACGCTGATCGCTTGGGAAAATACCGTCCCCAACGCCGCGCCGGCCGCGCTCAGCCCGAACAGGCCGATGAACAGGTAATCCAGCGCGATATTGACGACGCAGGCCAGCGTGACAAAATACATCGGGGTTTTGGAATCGCCCAGACCTCGGAAAACGGAACCGATGATATTGTACGCCGTGATGAAAGGAATTCCCAGAAAACATATCGTCAGATAGCGCGCCGTTCCGTCAACCGCCTGTTCCGGCGTGGCCATGGCATGAACGATCAAACGGACGAACAGGATCAGAACGGCGGTCAGCGCGACGGACAAAGCCATAAACAGCGTCGCGGTGTTGCCGATGTTAAAAGCCGCGCGTTCTTTTTTGTTCGCGCCGATCGCCTGCGCGATACCGACGGTGGCGCCCATCGCCAAACCGACGATCATGACTGTCAGCATATGCATGACTTGCGATCCGACGGCCACGGCCGTAATGGCGGCGACGGAATCGTATTGGCCGATGATAAACAGGTCGGCCATACCGTAAAGCGTTTGCAAAAAGTAGGAAATGAAATAGGGAATCGCAAAACAAACGACGCTTTTTAAAACGTTTCCTTCGGTTAGATTTTTCGCCATGCGCTTTGCCTTTCGATTTTACGAAAGGGTATATACGCCGAAGCGGCCGTTTGCGTCAAGGTTCGCGCGTAAAAAACACCCGCCGGAAAAACGGGCGGGTGTTCGGGTGCGTTGAATGTTTTATTCGGCGGCCGCGCCTTTTTCCTCTTTGGCTTTCAATTTCAGGAAAACGTAAGAGCAAAGCGGGACACTGATCAGGTATCCGATAAAGGTCGCGCTGAGCGTCAGCCACGGTTTATAGACCATGGCGCCGGCGTAAAAACCGGCCAAAGCCAGCAGCAGCACGACGAAACGGACGGGAACGCGGAAGTGTTTCAGCGAAATCGTCGGTAGCCGCGACGCCATTAAAAACGCGCTGATGAACAAAAACGTTTCGACGAAAGCGCCGTTGCGGAAAAATTCGCGACCGGAATGGAAATACAGCATGATCGGCACCAACGCGATGTACGCGCCGCCGGGGGCGGGCAGTCCGACGAAAAAGTGTTTCCAATAGGACGGCTGCGGGGCTTCGTCCAGCATGATGTTGAAACGCGCCAAACGCAGCGCGCAACAGATCGGAACCAGCAAAGCAAAGATCCAGCCGACGGGCGATGTCGTGCCCAAAGCCCAAAAATACATCAGCAGGCCGGGGGCGACGCCGAAGCAGACGACATCCGACAGCGAATCCAGTTCCGCGCCGAAATCGGACGTTCCGCGCAGTAAACGCGCGACGCGGCCGTCCAAAGCGTCAAACACGGACGCCATCAAAATGGCGAAAACGGCGAATTCAAACTTGCCTTCCATCGCGAAACGGATCGAAGTCACGCCGGACGACAGGGCGAACAGCGTCACCAAATTCGGCGCGATCCTGTTTAACGGCAGATCTTTTATTTTTTTGCGGGAATCTTTGAGCATCAAACGATCTCCCCTTGACGGTTTTCACCCGTGACATTGATGTCGGCCAAAACGGTTTCGCCGGCAACGGCGGTCTGTCCCTCCATCACTTGGATGGCGACGCCTTTGGGCAGATAAACGTCCAGACGGCTGCCGAAACGGATCAATCCGAAACGTTCGCCCGCTTTCAGCTGGTCGCCCTCTTTGACGAACGTCAAAATGCGGCGCGCGACCAATCCGGCGATCTGGACAAAAGCGATCTTGTGTCCCGTGACGGTTTCCATCGCCAATTCCTGCCGTTCGTTGTTTTCGCTTTCCTTGTCCAGCGAAACATCGACGAAAGCCCCCGGACGGTAATACATTTTCGTGATCTTTCCGGCCATCGGCGCGCGGTTGACATGGACGCTGAACACGCTCATGAAAATGCTGACGCGGGTCATGGGTTCGTCGCCGATTTCCAATTCCTTGGGCGGAACGACATCGGCGATTTTGCTGACAATACCGTCGGCGGGCGACAGCACCAGCGAATCGCCGGCCGGAACGGCGCGCAACGGATTGCGGAAAAAGAAATAACACCACACCGTCAACGCCAGACAGACGACGCCGACCGGTTTGAACAGCATCCACATTAAAACGGTGACGGCGGCAAACACGCCGACGAAACGCCAACCTTCGGGGTGGATGGGCGGCAGAATGAAACGACGCCAGGATAAATCAACGCGGGACATCAAAAGCTCCTTGCAAAGGTTAAATGTGTCAACAGTTTTAAGCCAATATCGATTCGGAAAAAAGCTTTTTTTGCTTTTCGCCTACTTTTCCGCTTTTGCGGGCAGGACGAACACTTGATTGGGATAGATCAGATCGGGGTCTTTGATCTGCCGTTTGTTGGCCTGATAAATGGTTACATAGGCGAAACCGGATCCGTACAAATGCTTCGCAATCGTCCACAGGCAGTCGCCTTTGACAACGCGGACGCGGCGGCGTTTGGCTTTGTCCATGCCGCCAATGATTTCAAAGGGGACTTCGACGCGGGCGACGACTTTGCCTTTGGCGTCAACCTTGTCCGCGCGGATCATGTATTTCCGGCCGGCATTGAACGGGCGGGGGACGCGCAAAGACCATTCGCCGTTTGCCCAGACGTTGCCTAAAAACAGGTTGTCGGCATACACGTTGACGCGGCCGGAATCGCCGACGGAACCGCTGACGGTCAAAGCGTTTTGCGCGTATTTGACGGAACGGATGTCCACGTCGATCTTGATTTGCGGGGCGGGCGCCTGCAAAACGCCGATTTCGTCCGCGTCGGGGGTCATGATGACGGCCAAGGCTTCTCCGGCGTTTTTGGGTTCGGGAACGTCAACGATGACGACTTCGGATTCGTCGCGGGTGTTCATCGAATCGTCGCGCAGCCAGATTTCGTGCGCTCCGGCGGCCAAGGGCGCGGAGGGGATGTAAACCCATTCGCCGTCTTCGTTCACCGTGAAATCGCTCAGGACGCTTTCGCCGTCCATCAGGGAAACGGCCGCGCCGGCGACGCCTTTACCCGCGGCGACCATGCTGCCGTCTTCTTCGACTCGGACGATGTCGAACGACGCTTTCAACCGGTTTTTCGCGTTTTCGTCCGGCGCGCCATGATCGGCGTGATCAGTTTCTTCGGCCGGAACGGCAAAGGGAATTTCGGTTTCACTCTGCGCTTCGATGGGTTCGTCGGCGAACGGCAACGCGCCGTTTTCTTCGGATTTCGGATAAAAGGCGAGGCACAAGGCCAACAGGACGATCAGAGCGGCGCAGGCGGCGATGATATTTTTTTTCACGGCGATTTCCAAAAAAATTAAAAAAAAGATAAAACCCTCTTGCAGTATATCAAACTTCGCGCTATAAGCAATAACACTTATTCGGAGTGTAGCTCAGCTTGGTAGAGCACTACGTTCGGGACGTAGGGGTCGGAGGTTCAAATCCTCTCACTCCGACCATTATAAAAAGGGTCGCCGTTTTGGCGACCCTTTTTATAATTGTTTGAAGCGGATTTGAACCGGAGAAGGAGGTTCGGCCGGAGCGTCGGTTTTCCCGCTCAACTGTCAGCGAAAAACTTTCCCGTCGTTTTTTTTCGCGCTATGATGACGGAAAAAGCGAAAGGGAAAAGCCATGTTTTACATCGGATGCCATTTGTCCGCCGCCAAAGGATTCACGGCCATGGGAAAAGCCGCGTTGAAAATCGGTGCCGACACGTTCCAGTTTTTCACCCGCAATCCGCGCGGCGGCGCGGCCAAAGCGATTGACGGAAACGATGTCGCGTCTTTTTTGAAACTGGCGCGCGAAAACGGATTCGGCGTTTTGACGGCGCACGCTCCTTACACGCTGAACGCTTGCGCCGCGAACGACGACACGCGCCGGTTCGCGTTTGAAACCATGGCGGACGATCTGAAGCGCATGGAGCATATTCCGCACAATTACTACAATTTTCATCCGGGGGCGCACGTCGGGCAGGGGATTGAAACGGGAATCGAAAAAATCGCCGAAGTGTTGAACGGCATTTTGACGCCAGAGCAAACGACGACCGTTTTATTGGAAACGATGGCCGGAAAAGGGTCGGAAGTCGGCGGCCGGTTCGAGGAGCTGCGCGCGATCATCGACCGCGTCCGTCTGAACGCGAAGCTGGGCGTGTGTCTGGACACCTGCCACGTTTATGACGCGGGATACGACATCGTGAACGATTTGGACGGCGTTTTGGCCGAATTCGACCGCGTGATCGGGCTGGACAGGTTGAAAGCGGTTCATCTGAACGACAGCAAAAATCCGTTTGCATCGCACAAAGACCGGCACGAAAAGCTGGGGCTGGGCAGCATCGGGCGGGACGCAATCCGCCGCGTTGTCAACCACCCCGCGCTGCGCGGTCTGCCGTTTTATCTGGAAACGCCGAACGAGTTGGACGGGTACGCGGCGGAAATCGCTTGGCTGAAATCCGTCCGTCAAGAACAGTAAAAAGAGGGGGGTATTCCCCCTCTTTTCAACAAATGCCGAACACGTCGCGCAATTTTGCGACGGTCAGCAACACGGCGTCGCGGGTGGCCGGCGATTCCGAAACCGGATTCAACATCATGAAATCGTGAATCGTGCCGTTGAAACGCACGGACGTTATGCGAACGCCGGCTTCGTCCAATTTGCGGGCGTAGGCTTCGCCCTCGTCGCGCAAAACGTCGTTTTCGTCCGTGATCACCAAAGCCGGCGGCAGACCTTTCATCGCCTCGGCCGGCCAATTCAAAGGCGAGGCCGGCGGCGACAGGCGGTCGTTTTCATCCGGCGCGTACATTTTCCAAAACCATTCCATCGCTTTGCGGGTCAGCCACGGCCCGTTTTCGTACAGCGTGTAAGATTCCGACGTCATCGCCGCGTCCGTAACCGGATAGATCAGCAACTGGAACGCGATTTTGGGCGCGCCGGCGTCTTTGGCCTTCATCGTCATCGCGATCGCCATGTTGCCGCCGACGCTGTCCCCCGCGACGGCCAACCGTCCGGCGTCCAATCCCAAATCGGCCGATCGGGCGACAATGTGGTTCAAAACGGCGAACAACTGATCCGTCGGGCGGGGAAATTCCGATTCGGGCGACGGTGTGTAAACCGGAAACACGACGGCCGCCGGAATTCCCGCCGCCAGTTCGCGCACCAGCCGTTCATGCGTTTTGTCGTCCCCCATGACCCAACCGCCGCCGTGGATGTAAAACACGACGGGCAGTTTTTTGACGACGCCTTTCGGCCGGTGGATTTTGACGGGAACAGCCGTGTCGCCGGCGGCGACATAGATTTCCGTCACGTCCGTTTCGGGCGCGGCGGCGGAAAATTGCTGAACGTCCGTCAAAACCTGCCGCGCCTGTTTCGGTGTCAGTTTGTACAGCGGTTTTCCGCCGGATTTTTCGACGTTTTCGATGAAAGATTTTACTGTTGAAATCAAGTGCATTTTTTCCTCCTGCGTTGATGGAAAAATGCTAAATGATTCGCGGCGTTTTGTCCCGACGGCAAAAAGGCCAGCTAACCTTACGGATGCGGCGGTTGCGGGGGGGGCGCGCCGACTGGCGCGTCATTTTGATGCAAAGCCTTGGGAATCTTCACCCGAACGACGCCGGGCATTTTGGGGATTTTTACCATTCCGGCGGGCATCTTAATCGGGATTTTCTTCATCACGGGCATTTTGACCGTCGGTGCTTTGACCGGCGCGGGGGGCGGCGGTTCGACCGGAACGGACAAAGGCGGCGGCGTGAAAGTTTCCTCTTCCGCGTCCGTCGCAAACGGTTCGGGAACGGGCGGCAGGTTGGCAATGCCGTCGGCTATGGTGGGCGGCTCGGGGAATTCGGGTTCTTCGGGCGCGGCGGCATCCTCGGGTTCAAACGCTTCCGGTTCGGGCGGCGGCACGATGTCTTCGTCGCCGGAATCCGCCGGAATTTCCGGCGCGGAGGGCAAGTCGTCAATAAATTCGTCCTCCGCCGGTGTTTCCGGTTCTTGTTCGATTCCAGCATCGGGGATATCCGTTTCTTCCGGTTCCGCCGCCGGTTCGGATTCTGCTTCCGCGTCGTCGGCGGGAATGGCGGGAATGTCGTCGGCAAAAACGGGCGAAGCGAACGGATCGGCCATCAGGGACAAATCCTCGCCCTGCGCGGCGTCAAAAGCCGGTTGTTCCGCGACGGGCGGCGGCGCGACGGGCGGTCTGGCCGTCGGAACGAAAGAGTCGTCCTCTTCGTCGTCGTACAGCGAGCTTAAGGATACGCCGTGCGAATGTTCGACCGCGGGCGACGTTTCGATATCCTCGTCGTCGTCCAAAGACGGTTCGGCCTCTTCGACGGGGGCGGCGCCGCTCAACCCGACGACGCCGGTTTCCGCCGGTTCGTTCGACGCGTTTTTCACGAGGGGCGCGCCGCCGTCCGGTTTGAAATAGTACAGCGGTTCGGCTTTGACCTTTTCGATGTCTTCGCCGTCCGGCTTCGGCAAATCCTTGTTGGGGCCGCCGGCTTCGTACACGACGACCTGATTGCGGCCGTTTTCTTTGGCGACATAAAGGGATTCGTCGGCCATTTTCAGCATTTCCGGAACGTCGTCCGTCACCGTGGACGACACCAGCCCGATACTGACGGTAAATTGAACGTCCTGATCCTGTTCGTTTTTGACGACCAGCTTTGAAATTTTAATACGCAGGCGTTCCGCCACGCGGAAACCGTTTTCGATCGTCGCTTCGGGTAGCAGGATGACGAATTCCTCGCCCCCGAAACGGGCGACAATGTCGGATTCGCGCAAAGTGCGGCGGCAGCAGTCGGCCAAAGCCTGCAACACCAGATCGCCCACCGCGTGGCCGTGCGTGTCGTTGACGTTTTTAAAGTGGTCGGCGTCGATCATGAACAGGCAGAACGGGTGGTTGTAGCGGCGCGAACGCTGAATTTCCTTTTTCGCCAGCTCTTCAAATTGGCGGCGGTTATAGCATTTCGTCAACGGATCGCGCGTGGCCTGATCGAACAGCTGCATTTCCTTTTTCTTGCGGTCGGTGATGTCCTGGAACGCCATGTACAGCGCGATTTCGTATTCAAAATCAATCACGCGCGCCGACAACAGCAACCAGAACGGATCGCCCTTGCGCGGTTTCACCAGAAACTCGAAATCGTCAACGACCGGATTTTTTTCCAGCTTCGCCAGCAATTCCGTGCGCCGCGACGGTTCGGCGAAGTAATCGACCATTTTAAAATTCCCCGGATGTTTGACATCCAGCCCGAACAAGGCGCCGGCCTTGTTGTTGATCAGCATCAGCTGATCGTCCTTCAATCTGGAAATGATGATCGGGAACGGCGACATTTGGATCATCAGACGCAGACGTTCCTTGCTTTCCTCGGCCGCCTGTTCCAGCGTGCCGAACTGGTGCGCCATCATGTTGTTGGAAATCAAAATCCACCCGCACATGATCGCGATGTACAAAAACGTTTCAAACGCCGGCGACAGCAGACTGCGCCCCCACGGCATCAAAGCCAGCAGGTTGTACAGCACCAGAAAAACGCAAAACCACCCCGTGATCACAAAACCGATCGTGTTGCGCAAAGCTTTTCTGCGCCACAACGACGCCGCCAGAACGCCGTACCCCGCCGTTGACGCGGCCAGCGAAAACGTCAGCGCGTTGGCGTCGCGCGTGACGATGACGACGTACCAGCTCCATACCGCGGCCAGCAGGCAGGCGGAAACGACGACGGTCGTGTTGAAAAACTTCACCCCTTTGATGCTGAATCCTCCGGCGGTCAGGAAAACCGCCGAACACAAATGGAACAGCAGGGTTTGAAAATAAAAATAGCCGTCCGGCATGAAACGCGACGTGAACACGGACAGCTTCGCGACGAAAACACACAGAAAACCCCAAAAGACGTAACGGATCGTTTCTTCAAAATCGTCCATGCCTTTCAGATACTGCAATGCCGCCAGCAACCCGATCAGGCTGAGCAGCATCGGAATCAGGCCGGCGGTTGAAGTCAGAGTCGTTTCCATATCGCTTCCGTAAAAAAAAGATTTTTCGACGTACTATTTTATAGTATATTACTCTTGCAGAGCAAAGACGAATTTGCCATAACTTGAAAAAAACTTGGTTCGAGGAACACATGGTGCAGGACGAATTGCTGCAAAACACCGATCTTGACGAATTGGAAAGCATATCGGTCAACGATGAAAAAATCGAAAAACGGCGTTTGCGTCCGCTGGCGTCCTTTTTGGATTTCGACGTTTCGCACCGCCCGACGCAGGCCAAAGACCGGATTTCCAAACACCGCGTTTGCCGCGGAATCGTTTTGGGCGTCGTCCTGATCGCTTTGGGGCTGGTTTCCGAACTGGGCGTTTGGGGCGAATCCTCGATGTTTTCAAAAATCGACAGCCTGCCCCTGCCGGCGTCGGCGGGGACGTTTTCCGCGTCGTGGCTGTTCGTCGGATTGGGGCTGTTCATCATCGTCACGCGGTTGTTGTTGATGTTTTACGGCCGCGATTTCTTCATCGGCCACAAATTCGCCGCCGTCGTCATTCAAAAACCGTTCGAGCACGGCAGCCGCATGGCCGATTCCCTCAGCGAATATCTGGGGGTGCGTTACCGCACGCGCATCGTCAACGTGTTAGGGCTGACATCGTTCACCCAGCACATCATCGACCTGCAGCATCCGAACGAAGCGAAAACCATTCCGCTTTACATCACAAAGGACGGGGAGAATATCACGCGCAAATGGCAGGAACTGGCCGGCCAGCTGCAAATGCCCGCGCTGTTCAACACGGCGGACGGCGTGATCGAAATCAAACCCGAAGACATCCAAAAGTCCCTGCCCGATTTGATCGGCGAGGGCAAAATTCCCGTCACGGACAAGGATTTGTATAAAATCCCCAATTCGTTCCGGATTGTCGAAAACGCCGACACCTGCCAGATCGACCCGCAGATTCGCGACAGCGCGTTTTCGATTTTCGCCGGCATATTGTGTTTCTGTTCGTTCTTTTCGATCGTGTTTTTCGGCCTGCTGTTCCATTTAAGCACGTCCTGTCTGGCGATCGTTCCCGCGGCGCTGGTTCTGTTCGTCCTGATCCCGCTGTCCCTGTTTTTCCGCCGCAAAAGGATCATCGTTTCCCCGAACGGCATCCGGATCAAATCGCGCTGGCTGTTCTTTCCGTCTTTCGGTTTTTTGATCAAGCCGGACAGTCTGGAATACATTTATGTCGTCCACAACAGCTATGATTTCAAATACACGCTGGTGATCGGCGCGGACGGCCAGACCACCCACATCGGCCGCGGCCTGCCCAAAGACGATCTGGAATGGCTGCGCAATTTCATCGACGCGCAGATCAAACGTTTCGTGTGTCGGCGCAAAGCCTGATTCGCCGCGCTACCGGCCTTTCATCCGCATACAAACTGTAAGGAGGTTGTCATGCCTGAACTGCCCATTATCATGGTCAACGATTTTCTGGATACCGAAGTCCGCGGCATTTTCACGACGCAATATATTGAAAAGGATGAAATGCTACTGGTTCACAACCAGTCCGGATTGAAATTGAAAATCGTCAAAGATCCGAAAAAAGTGACCGCTTTCCTGTTTTCGTTCACAAACGGCTGGATCGAAATCCAACAAGAACCCGTCAGCGGCCCCGTGACGTTCATGCCGCTGTCCCTGCCCAAGCCCGAAGAGGCTGACGAAGCCGAGGAACGCGACGCGACAATCGAAGAATGCCGGAAATACAACGGATTCCGGTTTTTGAAAAATCTGGCGATTCTGCTGGGCAACGCCCCCGAAGACATGGACGAAGTCACCATCAACGTGGACGAATGATCTTTATTCGTTTTCGTCGTGCGGGTTCAACGCGCGGGTGTTCGCGGCCGTTTCCCCGTCCTGCACATACACGGCGATCAGGCTGACCGGAACGAACGCGACACCGCGTTTTTTCGCTGCGGGAATCCATTTTTTCAACGCGTTGACCGTCGCTTTGTGCGGGTGGCCGATGCCGACGGCGAACCGGTGGTTTCTTGCGTGGCGTTCCAGCAGGGCGAGCTGCTTTAAAATTTCGCTTTCGTTTCGCGCGTTGTCCAGAAAAACGTTCCGGACGGCGTAGGGAACGCCCGTTTCGCGCGCCACTTTGCTCCCGACGCTTTTGTTTGATGTCAGCGAATCCAAAAAAAGCAATCCCCGTTCCGCGACCGTCCGCATCACGGTGCGCATCGCGTGTTCGTCGGCGGAAAAACGGCTACCCATATGGTTGTTGATGCCGACGTAGCCGGAAAAGGATGCCAGCATCAAATTCAAGCTTTCCGTTATTTCCTCATCACTCATTCCGACGCGCAAAGCATTCGGCCCCGCGTCGAAACGGCCGTTCACGGGCTGCATGGGCGTATGCACCAGCAATTCATGTCCCGCCGCGGCCGCCGCTGCGGTTTGGCGCGGCAAATCGTCCGCGTAATATAAAAAGGATGCCGTCAAAGGCGCGGGCAGGCGGATCACTTCCGCCGTCATTTTTTTGTTCACGCCCAAATCGTCAATCACCAAAGCGACCATGGGCGTTCCGTCATCGACATCCGCCACAGCCACGGCGTTATCCAGCCAAGGCGGTAGCTTTTCCGGCACTTCATCCTCTTTTTTGTCCGCGGAAAACAATCCGGCCACCTCAAACGGTTCGGATTCGCCCCACACGCCCGATTCGACGGGAACGGGGGATTCGACTTCGCCCCAATCGGCCGCCGGAACGCCGCGAACGGCCGCCGCCGAAAACAAAACGGACAGACAAAACAAACGGATGAAAAACAAAAAAAGCCTCCTGCAAATCCGGATGGTTCAGGATACTAATTGAAAAGATTAAAAAAATTCTTGCCAAGAATACGGAACTAAAGTAGAACAAAAAGAGAAAGTTCGTTCGCGGAGGTTTCATGCTGACCAAAAGACAATACCAGCTGTTGATGCTGATTGAAAAAAAATTGCGTGAAGACGGCGTGTCCCCGTCGTTTGATGAAATGAAGGACGCAATCGGGCTGAAATCGAAATCGGGCATCCACCGGTTGATTTCGGGGTTGGAGGAACGCGGGTTCATCCGCCGGTTGCCGAATCGCGCCCGCGCGCTGGAAGTTTTGCGTTTGCCCGATAACCAGACGGACGATTCCGCCTTGTCGGCGAAAACGGTTGTTGACCGCCAAACGACTCGATCCTTTACGCGGCTTAGCGAAAATCTGGTCGCCAATTCCGTCGAATTGCCACGTTACGGCAAAATCGCCGCCGGCACGCCGATCGAAGCGTTGCGCAGCAACGAAACCGTCGCCGTTCCGGCCAATATGATCGGCAACGGGGAACACTACGCCCTGACCGTCGCCGGCGATTCGATGATTGAAGCCGGTATTCTGGACGGCGACACGGTAATCATCCGCCGCGCGGACAATGTCGAAAACGGCGAAATCGCCGTCGCGCTGGTGGACGGATGCGAAGTCACCCTGAAACGAATCCGGCGCAAAGGCAATTCAATTATGCTGGTGCCGTGCAATCAGGCGTACGAAACCCGCATTTACAGTCCGGAACGCATCACGATTCAGGGAAAATTGGTCGGTTTGATGCGCAATTACGACTGATTTGAAAAAAAAGACGCCGCAAATGCAAAAATATGTTGACGTCGGGACGGATTGCCTTTATACATAACCCGACTTGAAACGATGACCCCATCGTCTAGAGGCCTAGGACATCGCCCTTTCACGGCGGTAACGGGGGTTCGAATCCCCCTGGGGTCGCCAAATTAAAATCCACCTGCAAAGGTGGATTTTTTGTATCCGGAAAACGGCGTTTTTTTAGGTTTGATGGTTCGCGGGCAAAACGGCGGGAAACGTTCCCGCCGTTTGCGTTTGATTAAAAGGGTTTCACGCCGTCGGGCGTGACGATCAATTTGATCGGCAACAAATGGAAATTGCTGATCATCCGCGATTTGACGGGCGGGAAAAAACGTTTTGGGGAACTGCGCAAAAGCCTGACGGGGATCAGTCAGCGCGTTCTGACGCAGAACTTGCGCGAATTGGAAAGCGACGGCTTGATCAACCGCGCCGTTTACGCCGAAGTTCCGCCGCGCGTCGAATACAGCCTGAACGCCATGGGAATGTCGTTAAAGCCCATCATTGATTCCATGGCCGATTGGGGGACGAGATACAAAACCGGAAAATTGTGACGATGTTATAAAAAACGGCTTCGATGAAAACCGAAGCCGTTTAAAATTTTGTTCAGCGTCCGCCTTGTTTTTTAATGTCATAGACGGTGATCATGCCGCCGGGATTGCCGATGCCGGACGCGTACAATTTGTTGATGTCGTTCCTGAACGACGATTTCGGCTGATCCTTGGGCGCGGCGGGGTTCGCCGGTTCCGTTTTTTCAACCGCTTTCGCCGCCGGACGTTCTGCGACAGGCGCGGTGATCATGCCGCCGGGATTGCCGTATCCGTCCGCGAACAGCTTGCGCACCTGATCCCAATATTTGCTGACGGTTGAATTTTTCGGGCGTTTGACGGGAACGGCCGTTTCGGGTTTTCCCGAACCGCGCGTCATCGGAACGTCGGAAACGAAATAGGTTCCGAACGTGATGCCCATGACGGCGGCGTCGCGTTTGACTTCCTCGAAACCCTCTTTGCCGCGCAACCATTTGCCCGTCGTAGTGGCAAGCTTTTTGGCTTCGGGCGCAATCAGCAGGGACGCTTTGCCGACGCGCAGAACGCCTTTGGCCGCGTAATCGCCGGCGACATCGCAAGCCATCATCGCGATGCTGATGGAACCCGATGTCATGGTGAAGCCCGCTTCGCCTTTGTTGCGTTTGAAGTATTCCGACAGGTGTCTGATTTCGCCGTTCTGCTTCGCCTGCTGCGCGGGTTCCAGCAAAGACAACGCCTTTTCGCAAGTTTTATAAGCGCACATACCGATCACGCCGGGGACGCCGAACAGCTGCGCCGCCAAAACGGTGCGGGCGATGTTTTTGGAACTGTCGCGCAGTTTGGTGTAAACCTGCCCGTATTTGCGTTCCATGCGTAAATCAAACGCTTTGCATTTGCGCGAAATCTTGTCCAACAGGGGGACGGCGCGGATGATCTTTTCCTTTTTCTGCCGCAAACGCGCCTTGGCGTTCATAATAAACTGCGTCGCGCCGGAAACGTACGTTTCCACCGTGCTGCTGCGCAGGGTCAGTTTCTTTTTTGAAGTGTCTTGTTTAACGGATTCCGTCATTTCGTCACCTATTCATCAAGAACGTCAATCAATTTTTGGAACTCTTGGTGGATTTTCCCGACCTGCGCCGCGTCCATCGGAAATTCGACACCGGACGTCTTGTCCATGACGAACAGGACGACGACGGCCTTTTCCATTTCAAACTGCAGTTCGGACAGGTAATCCTGTTGCGTTATTTCGCGATCGGAAACGCACAGCCGCATATACGTTTTCATTCTGGCCGTTTCCAGCACCGTTTCCATGAACGTTTCGTTCAGTTCCGAAACGGCGCCGTCGTCGTCGTCAACGATTTCGACGTTGGACAGCACTCTGAAAACCGGCGCGAACTGTTCAAAAGCGAATTTTCCGTCCGCGTCGCGCTTGAACGGGTCGATTCGCTCGAAACCGTCCAGATCGGTGATGTTGCGTTCGATTTCCTCGGGCGAGATTTTGGCCAGATTGTCATATCCCGCCATATGGTCGAACTGTTTTAAAACGGGGGTGATTTTCGCTTCGGCCTTTTTAGCCAGAACACGCAGATCCGCGTTTTCCGTTTCGCCGAAAACCTTGATAAAGGCGTAGAACAGGGGCGATTCGTCAACATCGACGTCGGCGCCGCCGGCCAGATAGGCGTTCAAGCGGCGCGCGGCCTCGTCCTCCAGCGCGCGCAGGGCGTTTTCGTCAACGGCGGGCGCGGCCAGAACGGCCGAGCGTTCGGCGATCAGCGCGGTTTCCGTTTTATCGGCAAAAGCATTGTCCATTCCATCACCCGTTTCATATCAGTGAAAGCCCTATTATACAGAATGAACGGAAAAAGACAAAGGAATTTTTTGACAAAAAATCTGTTTTTTCGATAAAAGGCCGCGCGCCCGTCCGCCCGTCTTTTTTTGAATCATTTCCTTGCAATCCGTGAAAAGGCTGCGTATATTTCAGTTTCCGTTTACTCCTTGCCGGCATAACGGACCGGCTATGTTTCAAGGCGGTCGTCCATGGGGGACGGCGCGTTTTTTGAAATTGAGAGAAGCCAAAAGGAGATTTGTTAAATGGCTTTATATGAAAGCGTGTTCATCGCACGTCAGGATATCGCCGCTTCTCAGGTTGACGCTTTGATCGAACGCTTTGAAGGCGTCGTCACGGCCAACGGCGGCAAAGTTACGAAAAAGGAAAACTGGGGACTGCGTTCTCTGGCCTACCGTATGCACAAAAACCGCAAGGGACATTACGTCCTGTTCAACATCGACGCCCCCGCAAAGGCGCTGATCGAACTGGAACGCCAGATGCGCTTTGACGAAGACGTCATCCGCTATCTGTCCGTCCGCGTCGAAGAATTGGAAGAAGGCCCGTCCGCCATGATGTCTTACAAAGGTAAAGATGTTAAAGGTCGCGGCAAAAAATTCGACGACAAGTTTGATAACGAAGATGAAAGCGAGGAATTCTAATGGTAGCCAATACACGCCGTCCGTTCTTCCGCCGTCGCAAAGCCTGCCCGTTCGCGGCCAAAGACGCGCCGAAGATTGATTACAAAGACATCAAGCTGTTGCAGCGTTTCATTTCCGAACGCGGCAAAATCGTTCCCAGCCGCATCACCGCCGTTTCCGTCAAGAAACAGCGCGAATTGGCCAAGGCTATCAAGCGCGCCCGCTATCTGGGCCTGCTGCCTTATGTCATGGACTGAGGAGGAGTTTGACCATGGAAGTTATTTTGCTGGAACGCATTGAAAAATTGGGTCAGATGGGCGACATCGTCCGCGTGAAGCCCGGATTCGCCCGCAACTACCTGTTGCCGCAGGCCAAAGCCCTGCGTTCGAACAAGGAAAATCTGGCCTTGTTTGAATCCCGCAAGGCGCAGTTGGAAGCCGCGAACCTGAAACGCCGCGAAGAAGCCGAACAGGTTTCCGCGAAGATGGAAGGTTTGAATCTGCTCATCGTCCGTCAGGCCGCCGAAACCGGTCAGCTGTACGGGTCCGTCACCGGTCGTGACGTTCGCGACGCCGTTCGCGACGCCGGCTATGACATTGAACGCCGTCAGGTTGTTCTGGATCAGCCGCTGAAGGAAATCGGAACGTACGGAATCCGCATCATTCTGCATCCGGACGTCAGCCGCATGATCAACGTGACGGTCGCCCGTTCCGTTGAAGAAGCCGAACGCAACGCCAAGGCCGCCGCGAAAGCCGCCGCCAAGGCCGAAGCCGCCGCCGACGCGACCGAAGCTTTTGAAGCCGAAGCTGCCAACGCTTGATTTTGGCTTGAACCGATCAAAGGCGGGGGACTTGCAAAAGCCTCCCGCCGTTGTTTTTTCAAAAAAGGACACCGCCCATGAATTCCGATGAAATCCCCGTCCGTATGCCGCCGCAGAACATCGAAGCGGAACAGGCTTTGCTGGGCGCGATTCTGACCAACAACCACGCTTTGGAAAAGGTGTCCGAATTTTTAAAACCCGTTCATTTCGCCAGCCCCGTCCACGCCGCGATCTATCAGGCGATTCTGGCGCTGCACGGCCGCGGTCATTCCGCCGATCCCGTGACGCTGAAAGGCTATCTGGCCAACGACGGCACGCTGGACGAGGTCGGCGGGGCGAAATATCTGATGGATCTGGCCGCGACGGCGGTCACGATCATCAACGCCGAAGATTACGCCAAGCTGATTTTCGACCGCTACATCCGCCGCCAGCTGATCGGATTGGGGACGGACATCGTCAACGACGCCTACGCCGTCAATCTGGAGGACGACGCGTCGATGCAAATGGCGCGCGCGGAAAAAAAGCTGTACGAACTGGGGACGGAGGGGCAGATCGAGGGCGGGCCCAAACCGTTCGTCGATACGCTGACCGAGGTTATTCAGGAAGTGTCCGAAGCCAAGAAAAACCCCGACGGCATTTCCGGCGTTTCAACCGGATTCCGCGATCTGGACAACAAAATGGGCGGGCTGCACAAATCCGACCTGTTGATTTTGGCCGGCCGTCCCGGTATGGGAAAAACCGCTTTCGCCACCTGTCTGGCGTTCAACACGGCGCGCAGTTTTTTGGAAGACATCCAAAAAGGCAAGGAAAGAAAAGGAGTCGCGTTTTTTTCGCTGGAAATGTCGGCGTCCCAGCTGGCGGGGCGTATTCTGGCCATGGAAACGCAAATCGCGTCGGACAAACTGCGCAACGGAAAAATCACGACGGATGAATTCCGCCGCGTCGTCGGATTCGCGGCCGATTTGGAAAAAGTCCCACTGTTCGTTGACGACACCCCTGGATTGACCGTCGCGGCGATTCACAACCGGTGCCGCCGTTTGAAACGCGACTCATCCAAAGGGTTGGGGCTGGTCGTCATCGACTATTTGCAGCTGATTGATATGTCCACGTCGGTTTACAAAGGCGACATGGTGCGCGGATTGACGGAAACGACGCGTTTGCTGAAGATTATGGCAAAAGATTTGAACGTTCCCGTCCTTGTCTTGTCCCAGCTGAGCCGCGCGGTCGAACAGCGCGAAGACAAACGGCCGCTGTTGTCCGACTTGCGTGATTCGGGTTCCATCGAACAGGACGCGGACATCGTGATGTTCGTGTTCCGCGAACACTATTACATCAAAAACAGCGTTCCCGTCCAACGCCAGAACGAAACCGAGGACAAGTTCAACGACCGTATCCGCAAATGGGAAAAATCTCTGGTCGATTTGGAAAAGAAGGCCGAACTGATCATCGCCAAGCAGCGTCACGGTTCGCTGGGGACGATCGACCTGTCGTTCGAGGGGCAGTTTACCCGTTTCGGCGATTGGATCAATCCCGATTTCAACGGCGGGGAGTAAAGCGTTCCCGCGCGAAATCCAGCAATCCGGCGCGGCCGATCCTCCCGTTTTCCGCCAGCCAGTGTTCGTGAACTTGTTCAAGGGCGGCTTTGATTTGGTTTTTCTTGACCAATTCCGCCAAATCCCCGCCGGAAAAACGGAACGGCGGAATTTCGACATCGCGGCATTTTTCGCAAAGCGACAGCCAGCCGTCGTTGTCGTCAACGGATGCGAACAAGGACAAAACCTCGTCCGTTCCGGTTTTGCGAAAACGGACGGCAAAGCGGAAAACGTCGTTGTCCGTATAGCTTTCGTGCGGCTTTGAACGGTCGAACGACGCCGCCAGCATCATCGGTTTTCTTTGGGTTTTGGACAGCTGCCAGCGTTGCGTCGCCGCCTCCACGCCCTCCGGCGTCACGCCATACAGCGCCGCCAGCCGGAACGGCAGGCACGCGGCGGGGAACAGGTGCAGAAAACGGTTCAGAACGGGCAATCCTTGCGCCGGAAAGTATATTTCCAGCAAACCGGTGTCGTTCATGGCGCTCAATCCGCGGGCGGCGTTGTCCGTTTCGACCAGCTTGAACAGTTCCCGCCGCGTGCGGTCGAGCGACAGACGCGCCAGCCCGCCGCCTCCCGACCGGCAGGCGTCCATCGTCGCGGCGTCGGGTTCGGCGTCGAATCGCGCCAGAAAACGGAAGTAACGCAGAATGCGCAGGCAGTCTTCGCCGATTCTTTGGGCGGGGTCGCCGATGAACCGCACACGCCCGTCATTCAAATCCCGAACGCCGCCGCAATAATCGTAAACGGTGCCGTCGAAATCGGCGTACAAGGCGTTGAACGTGAAATCGCGCCGCGCGGCGTCTTCCTCCCAATCCTTGGTGTAAACGACTTTCGGCCGCCGTCCGTCGTTTTCGATGTCGCGGCGCAGGGTCGTCATTTCAATGGTCGGAAAGCGGTCGTCGCCCGTCAAAACCGTCACCGTGCCGTATAAAAATCCGGTCGGCAGGACGGTGAAGCCCCGCTTTTTCAAAATCCCCATGACGGCGGCGGGTTTCAACGGCGTCGCCATGTCGATGTCGGCGGGTTCCCGTCCGGCCAGCGTGTCGCGGACGCATCCGCCGACGAACCGCGCCTTTCCTTTCAGGGCGGACAGGATTTTCCCGATTTGCGGGACGGATTGCCAGACGGGGTCATTCAGACGCATCGGGGGCTTGATCCATATGCGCGGGGACGATTTGCCCGTTGACGAATTTCGGCGGGGTGTAAACGCTGTCGGCGGGGGCTTTTTCCGGTTCGCTGAAGAAAAACAGGAACGCGAAAACGCATCCCAATCCGGCCGCGATCAACGGTTTCACGGGATACGCGTCCGTTGTTTTGACAAAGCGGCGCTTTATCCCGTAAATCAAAAACGGAATCGAAAACGGCAAAAGGACGGAAAACAAAACCCTGAACATATCGCTTTATCCACACGGTCGAATCTTTTACACTGTTTGTACCACGAACGGATGAAAAATGAAATGCTTACTCTGATCGACTGCAAAAACGATGAAAGCGACGCCCGCGTCGCGTTTTCATGGCGCAACGATCCCGAAACGGTCGCCGCGTCGTACGTCGCCCAACCCAAAAGCTGGGATTCGTTTTTCATGGAATACACGGAATGCTATTTTGCAGAGGCCGGATTGGCTCCCGTGTTTGTTTTCGACGGGGGAAAACCGGCCGGTTTTATCCGGTTTGAAAGGGCGCGTCCGTCTGCGTTGAACGGTGAAACGGCCGTGGAAATCATGATCAACATTGCGCCGGATTGCCGCGGCAAGGGAATCGGCACGGCGGCCGTCGCGGCGTTGAAAAACCGCTTCCGCCAAAGGGGCGAGATGTTTTTATTGGCGGACATCCGCGCCGAAAACGCGAAATCGCGCGCCCTGTTTGAAAAGGCCGGATTCCGTCCGGCGGGCGAAAGAACGGAATATGTCGCGAAAACACGGGAAAAATGTCATATTGTGTGCTATCTTTGCAAATTATAGATGTTTTTTAATATTTTCGGCGGATAATCGGAAAAAAACGGAGCTGTTGATGTCTTTATCCCATTATTTCATTTTTCTGGCGTGCGTCCTGATCGTCGATATCGCCGTTTTGTACGGTTGCTTTTTCGTTCGTGAAACAAGGGATTTCGACAACATCCGCAACGAAACGTTCAACCTTTCCATGCCCGAGGCGTATCCGATTCAGGCGGTCTGTCTGCTGGCGGCGTCGGCGGCGCTGTTCTTTTTCATTCCGGACAAGGCGTGGATGTGGGAAAACCGGATGCCGCAGCTGGGGGGATTGTGCGTTTTTTGCGCGCTGACCGGCTGTCTGCCCGTTAAAAGGCGCGCCGCCGGATTTTTGGTCGGATTGCTGGAACTGGCCGCCGTGGGCGCGTTCGTCTTTTTCCTGCCCGACAACGGTTTGTGGAAAAAGACGCCCTATCCGCCGCAGGCCGTGCGCGCCGCCGCCGCCCTCGTCTGGTTCGGCGTTTTCAAATTCATGACCTCGTTGCGCCGGTCGGAGGGGATCGTCGCGATCCAATCGTTCTTTACGGGGTTCGCCGCGCTGGCCATGCTGGTGCTGGCGCCGTTCGCCGTTCCGCTGTTGCAGACGGGCGGGGTTTTGCTGGTTTTGATTTTCCTGACGGTGCCGCTTTATTACGTTTTGGATTGCGATTTGCCGATGAACAGGGCGTGCGCCGGCGTTTTTTGCATGTTCTCGACGGGATTCGCGGTTTTGACCGCGCTGAACGGCAAGTGGAGTGTTTCCTGCCTGCTGCTTTCGTACGTTTTGTTCGAGCTGGTCTGCGTTTGCTACCGTTTTTTGAAAAACACGCTGCTGCGCCGCGCGGAACCGCTGATGTTCGCCGACGCTTTGCAGGACAGGGGCGCGTCCGCGGAACACGTGCATCTGCTGATCATCCGCTATCACCTGTTCATGTTCGCGCTGATCCTGTTCGTCGTTTTCACCGACATCCAGCTGCAAGCCGTCATTCTGGCCGTCCTGCTGTATTGGAAGCTTTATTTCAACATCATGACGCCGGCGTCCAAAACCTCTTTTGTCGAGCTGTACCGGCAGGTCAAACGCGATTCCAAAAACGGGTTGGCGCAAACGGCGCAAGTCATTGATCAGCTGAAGGAAAAATACCAAAAGAAACCGGACGGGCAAAAGGATTCGACCGATGAACAACAGTCCTGATTTGCTGACGCGCCGTCTGGCGGTGGAGATTTTCGACGCGGTTTTGCGCCGCGATCGGGGGTTGGAGGACGAATACGCCGCCCGTATGGAAAAACAGGACGGGAGCCGCCCGCTGGAACCGCGGGACAGGAATTTCGTGCGGCTGCTGGCGACGATCATGCTGCGCCGTTTGGGGCAGATCGACGACATCGTCGGCCGGTTTTTGAAAACGCCCCTGCCAGACAAGGCCTGTTTCGTTTCGGACGTTTTGCGCATCACGACGGCGCAGCTGGTGTTTTTGGACACGCCGGCGCACGCGGCCGTTTCGACGGGTGTCGCTTTGGTGAAAAGCCACAGGGATTACGCGGGGTTCGCCGCTTTGGTCAATGCCGTGTCCCGCCGCGTCGCGGAACAGGGAAAGCAAATCGCCGACGGGCAGGACGCCGCGAAAATGAACGTTCCCGCTTGGTTGTACCGCGAATGGCAAAAGGAATACGGCGCGGAAAACGCCCGCAAGATCGCCGCCGCCGGATTGCGCGAGGCACCGCTGGATTTCAGCGTCAGGGACAACGCCGCCGTTTGGGCGCGACGGTTGGGCGCCGTGGAAATGCCGACGGGGACGTTGCGCCGTCGGGATCAGGCGTCCGTGCCGACGCTGGACGGGTTTGACGACGGCGCGTGGTGGGTGCAGGATCTGTCCGCCGCGATGCCGGCCGCTTTGTTTCACGACCTGTCGGGCAAAAAGGCCGTCGATCTGTGCGCCGCCCCCGGCGGAAAAACGGCGCAGCTGGCCGCCATGGGCGCGGACGTGACCGCCGTTGACGTGTCCGCCAACCGGATCAAGCGGCTGCGTGAAAATATGCGCCGGTTGAATCTGGATGTGAAAATCGTGTGCGCCGACGTGCGCAAATGGTGGCTGGAAACGGTCAAGCCGCAGAATATGAAATTCGACGCCGTTTTGCTGGACGCGCCGTGTTCCGCGACGGGGACGTTGCGCCGTCATCCGGATGTTGCGTGCCACCGCGCGCCGCAGGATGTCGAACGGCTGAACAAAGTGCAGGCCGAGCTGTTGGAAACCGCGGTCGGTATGCTGGCGGACGGCGGCGAACTGGTATATTGCGTGTGTTCGATTCTGCCGTCGGAGGGGCGGGAAATCATTGACGCCGCTGTCAAACGCGGGGTGGTGGAGCGCGTTCCCCTGACCGCCGGCGAAGTCCCCGCCGAAATGATCACCGAAAGCGGCGATTTGCGTATTCTGCCGTTTTTTTACGAATCAAGCGGCGGGTGCGACGGGTTTTTCGCCGCCCGTTTGAAAAAGGGGACGGGGAAATGAGCGTGATTGAAACGGGCAGAACGGCGGTGCTTTATCCTTTTATGGAAAGCGGTTTCAACGATAAAACGGCCGCTTTCATCGAAACGGTGTCGTGGATCAGGGACAGCCGCCGCGTTGACGTTCTGGTCACGGTGGACAAGGCGGGGCAAACGTCGCGATTGTTGAAAAAAGCGCGCCTGCCGTACGAGGAAGTCGGCTTTTCCCACCCTCTGACGGCGGGGGACTGGTATCTTCCGGCTTTGTTCAAACTGATGCGGTCGGCGCTGCCGTCGTTTTTCTATTTCAAGGCTTACAAGGTCGGTTTGGTGCATTGCCCCGACCTGACATCGTTGTTGTGCTGGGGCAACACGGCGAAAATGAACCGCGTCCGTTTCATCGCGTCGCTGACGGCGGCGGAACGGGTTTCGCATTTCGCGTCGCTGATGCTGGCGGACGCGGCGAAGCTGGTTTGCGCGAACGAAGACGTGCGCCAAAAAATGCCGCCGCGTTTTTCCTCTGCGGCGCTGCTGGCGCCCGAAGCGCAAAACATCGTCGAGAATATGCAAGCGGACACGCGGCGCAAAAACGCCGTCGATTTTTGGACGGATCTGTACGCGTCCCTGTGCGCCAAGCCGGATCCGGCAAAAATGACCGGTCTGTTGAACAAAAACTGATTTTGGAGAATTGGGCATGAAAAGGCTTTTTCTGTTTTTTTTGATGTTGTTTTCCTTTCCCTGCGCGGCGCAAAACCTGCTGGACGCAAAAAAAGTCGAACACATCGGCGTTTTCGACGATTGGAACGCCTATATTTTCAACAGTAAAAAGGACAAGGTCTGCTATGTCGCGTCCCAGCCGCTGAAATCGTCGGGCGAATACCAACGCCGCGGCGACGTGTTTTTGATCATTTCGCATCGTCCCGACGAACAGCTGTTCGACGTTTTGACGTATGTCGCGGGATATACCTATCTGCCGCGGTCGGAGGTTTTGTTCCGCGTCGGCAACGTCAAAGCCAACCTGTTCACCAGCGAAGACACCGCTTGGGCGAAGAATTTGAAAACGGACGCCGAAATCGCCCGCGCGATGAACAAAGCCGTCCGCGTTACCGTCAAAGGTCTGACCATCGACGGTATCGAAACGCACGACGTTTTTTCGATGAAAGGGTTCAACAATGCGATGGAGGCGATCAACCGCCTGTGCCGCCAGCCCGCGGGATAATGCGAACAAAGGGCTTTTTTATTTTTTTCAATGGTGCTATGCTTGCGTTCAATAAGCCATTCGAGGTTTGAAAATGAATACAAATTCAGCTGCCGATCCTGCCCGTCAGGAATTTATGGATATGTACGAAGACGCTTTGATCGACCTGATGGACAGGTCGGGCGACGCGGAACTTTCCGAGGACGAAGAACGCGCAATGCGCGTCAACGCCATGGTTGATACGGCCTTGCGGGTGCGCAAGGATATGGATCCGCTGTTGGCCAACAAATTGAAATCACTGGAAAATTTAAAGGATTACAAGCAATATCTGCTGACCGAATTCCGCATTTTCGGATTCGTGTCCAAACAGGCGGCCGCCCGCGTTTTCGCGGAATACCTGCTGTTGTCGATCATTGACGAATTTGAAATCGACGACAGGATCGATTTTGACGTTTTCGGCGACGAAATGAACCAAGCGTTTGCCAAAATGCCGGACGATTACAAGGATTTGCGCCGCATTTTCCCGTGGGGGCGGCTGATCGACTAGTTTGATCCCTTTTCGGGCAGCTTTGTCAAAACAAATTCGGCAACGGACGCGGGCAGACAGCTGATCGCCCACACCGAAAAAGCCAGCAGGGGCGGAAAAGTGATCCGCCCTTTGTTTTTACGCAATCCGGCCGCGATGATTTTCGCCGCTTTTGACGCCGGCATTAAAAACGGCATCGGGAATTTGTTTTTTTCCGTGATGCGCGAAACGACGAATCCGGGGCAGATGACATTGATTTCAATGCCGCTTTTTTTTAAATGCCCGCGCAATGCTTCACCCCACGCGCGCACGGCGTTTTTCGATCCGGAATAAGCCGGCGCGGACGGCAATCCCCTGTATCCCGCCAAAGAACTGGTCAGCGCGATTTGACCGCGGCCGCGCGGTTTCATTTTTTCGACGGCGGGCAGGACGGTGTTCAAAACGCCGTTGACGTTGACGTTGAAAATCGCGCGCGTCATTTCGGCCGATTCACCGCCGTCCGCCGGTCCCGCCGACACGCCCGCGTTGGCGAACACCAGATCCAGCGGCGCGATTTTGTCGCACCGGCTGATCCAGTTTTCCATGGCCGCCGCGTCGGTGACATCCAGCTTTTCGGCAAAGACGCGCGCCTGTTTCGCGCGGCACGCGTCGGCGACGCTGCCCAGCCGTTCCGCGTTGCGTCCGCACAAAAACAGCGTTGCGCCCTCTTTTGCGTAATACAAGGCCAAAGCTTCGCCGATGCCGCTGGACGCGCCCGTGATCAAAATATGTTGCGGATTTTTCATTTTTGCATTCCCGTTTCATTTCGTTTTATGTAAGGTAATGCAAACCGGTTTGTAAATAAAGGGGCTTTGATATGGAAAGTATGACGGGCTTCGGCTCTTTTCACGGCGACAACGGCGTCGCGTGGACATGGACGTTGCGCAGTGTGAACGGCAAAGGGTTGGAAATCCGGTGCCGTTTTCCCCAAGGGTACGAGGAAATGGAACCGGCCGTTCGTGATTGCCTGCGGGCTTTTTTTACGCGCGGCAGCGTTTCGGCGACGTTGGAGCTGGCCGACGGCGCGACGGGGCAGACCCCGAAAATCAATCAGGCTTTTTTGGAAGAGCTGTGCCGTTTGGCGGAAAACGTCCACGCGCGCCATCCCTCCCTGCGTCCCGCCGGCATTGACGGGTTGTTGAACGTGCGGGGCGTCGCGGATGTCGGAACGCAGGACGATCCCGCCCGCCGCGACGAATTGACGCGTTTGTTTCTGACATCGTTGGAACAGGCGGCTGAATCCTTGAAAAACGCCCGTTTGACCGAGGGGGCGAAGATCGCCCTGTGCCTGAAAGAACAGGTGGATCAAATCGAACGGCTGGTGTTCGAGGCCAAGGCTTTGGAATCCGTCCAACCACAAAAGATCCGTCAAAAACTGTTGGAAAACCTTGCGTTGATTCGCGGGGACGCCGATTTGCCCGAAGACCGGTTCATGCAGGAAGTCACGGCGTGCATGATGCGCGCCGACGTGCGCGAAGAGCTGGACCGTTTGGCCGCCCATGTCCGCACGGCGCGCGAATTATTCACCGAAACGGGGGCAATCGGCAAAAAATTGGACTTTTTATGTCAGGAATTTAATCGCGAAGCCAACACGCTGTGTTCCAAATCGGCCGACATCGACTTGACGCGGGTCGGTATGGCGTTGAAAACGGCGATCGACCAGCTGCGCGAACAAACGCAAAATATCGAATAGGAGGTTTTATGTCGGAATCCATTAAACGCAGAGGTTTCATGCTGGTTCTTTCCTCGCCGTCCGGCGCGGGAAAAACCGCGATCGCCCACCGCATTTTGGAAACGGAGGACAATATGTCCCTGTCCGTTTCCGTTACCACCCGTCACCCTCGCCCCGGCGAAGTCAACGGAAAGGATTATTTCTTTGTCGATCGTCCGACGTTCGACGGCATGGTGCAGCGCGACGAATTTTTGGAACACGCTGAATTTTGCGGCAACTGCTACGGCACACCGCGCGAACCCGTCCGCAAGGCGTTGGAGGACGGCAAGGACATCCTGTTCGACATCGAATGGCAGGGAACACAGCAAATCGCCGAAAACGCGCGCGAAGATCTGGTCAGCGTTTTCGTTTTGCCGCCGTCCATGGCCGAATTGGAACGCCGCCTGTTTTCCCGCGCGCAGGATTCGGCCGAAGTCGTCCGCCAGAGAATGGCGACCGCCGCGTCGGAAATGAGCCATTGGAACGAATACGATTATGTAATCGTCAACACGGATTTTGACGAAAGCGTCAAAAACGTCCGGTCAATCATTCAGGCGGAACGTTTGAAACGTCAACGGCAAAACGGATTGGCCGGATTTGTCAACGCGATGCGGTCGCAAACGGCCTGATTCCGCCGAGTCGCGAAAACGCCCCGTCAACCGGCGGGGGCGTTTTTTTGTCCGGAAAATTTCCGCCGGCGCGTAAAACGAGAGGGGCTCGTATCGGGCTGTCGCGTCTCGTCGTTCACTGACGCTTCCAATTCCGCCTAAGTTTCGCCGTCGCTTTTCGCTCGGCTCAACAAGGCTCATTGCGCTGGCCAACCAAAACAGACATTTCGGTCTGTTTTGGTTTGGCGCGCCCTCTGCTCGGGTTTGCTTTTGTAAATAAAAAAGCGGGTGAAGGGAATGTTCGCTGTCGCTCACCCCTTAAAGGGGGCGCTCGACGCTGTCGCGTCTGCGCGTCGTCACCTACGGTGACCGAACCCTCTTACTCGGGTTCGATTCCGCACTTTCTTTCCAATAAAAAAAGCCGCGCAAGGTGGTATTTTTTCCTGCAATTCCGCCTAAACTCGGCCACGACTGCCGTCTTGCCTCGTTAAGGCTCATTGA
>ERZ808252.293-NODE-293-length-50659-cov-6.099182_pt1 | contig 50659 bp, 43 predicted proteins | sample MGYA00521242_ERZ808252 | MGnify/ENA primary metagenome ERZ808252 (study PRJEB31516, sample SAMN03275581) | gut metagenome | biome: mammalia-associated habitat; material: feces | host: Papio cynocephalus | place: Kenya | collected 2012-08-07 ... | reverse complement strand
GCATTACAATGAAAACCCACACATTGCTTCTTTCGGTGCTTTTTATGCTAATCTCATCCGCAGCTTATGCACAGAACATCTGCTACAACCTGCAACGCATTTGGGGTGACGGTTCAACGCATTGTGCCTTCACATCGCTGACAGAGTATAAAGGCTCCTACTACTGTGCATTTCGCGAGGGGTTCAGCCACATATTCAACGAAAACGGGAATGCCGACGGCAGAATACACATCATATCCTCACCCGACGGCAACAAATGGGAGACAGCCGCCATCATCGCAAAAGAGGGTTTCGACCTGCGCGACCCCAAACTATCGGTTACGCCCAAAGGGGAGCTGATGTTGCTTATGGGGTGCTCGCTTTATAAAAACCAAAAATTGGAATCCTCAAGCACACTTGTCGCGTTTTCCAAGAACGGAAGAAAATTCTCCGGCCCCAAGCAGGTAAAGGTGACGTCGACGGCAGCACAGGATTTTGCATGGCTGTGGCGTGTTACCTGGCACAAGGGCACAGGCTACGGGGTGAGCTATTTCAAGGCCGGAGACCAAAACAAGCTGGAACTGGTCACCACAAGAGACGGACAGCAATATAAGGTGATTAAAACATTCGACCTGCCGGGCTACCCCAACGAAACGACAGTGCGCTTTGACGACAACGACAGGATGCTGCTGTTTGTGCGCCGCGAAAACGGGAACCGCTCCGCAATGATGCTATCCTCAGTGCCGCCATACACCGACTGGAAGCAGAAAGAACTGGGATTCTTCTGCGGAGGGCCGGATGCCTATGTGTCAGCAAAAGGAAAGATACTGCTCGGCGGACGCGAAACACACATGCCGTCGCGCCCGAAGACAATGATTTACTGCGGCAACGCGGACGGAGATTTTCACGAAACGCTGATACTGCCCTCGCTTGGCGACAATTCGTACCCATCGTTTCTCAAAGTGGGAAACGAGATGTGGATAACCTATTATTCGTGCCACGAAACGGCAAAGCCGTCCATTTTCCTCGCCAAGATACCTCTTACGTTCTTCAGCACTGCAAGGGAATGAGAATGCCGATCGGTAGTGACCGCATTTGACCGGCAAGAAGACATTTTGGCGTTTTACATGTCAAAATGTCTCATGTCTATGGTCTGAGAGCACAAAATTCTTCCATTTCGGGTGCTGGCACACGACTTGCCATTGTATAAGCGAACGACGTTCGCAAGAGCGGTGTTCAAAGAACAAAAATAGAACATAAAACAAAAATGGAGGATATAATTATGATGCCAGTAAGTAGAAACAACCAGACTTGGTTACCGGATGTATTCAATGATTTCTTTAACAACGATTGGATGGTGCCCGCCAAGGCTACGGCTCCTGCCATCAATGTGATTGAGAATGACAAGAACTACAAGATTGAGCTTGCTGCTCCCGGAATGGTAAAGGATGACTTCAAAATCAGTGTTGACGAGGACAACAACCTTGTTATCAGCATGGAGAAGAAACATGAGGCCAAGGACGAGAACAAGAAGGAGGAGAAGAAGAACGTGCGCTATTGGAGGCGTGAGTTCAGCTATTCCAAATTCCAACAGGCCATCAGCCTGCCTGACAATATCCGCAAGGAAAACATCAGTGCCAAGATGGAAAACGGTTTGTTGACTGTGACGCTTCCAAAGGTTACCGAGGAAGACAAAGCCAAGTCGTCGTTTGGAATCAATATTGAATAACAGAGAAGAAGCAATAGAGATACTTTAAAAGAATGACCGCGATGATGCGTATGAGCGCATGATTGCGGTCATTTTTTGTTATCCCACCGAGCCTTCGAGCGAAACTGACAACAGCTTTTGTGCTTCTACGGCAAACTCCATGGGAAGTTTGTTCAACACTTGTTTGGCATAGCCGTTGACGATGAGCCCCACGGCATCTTCGGGCGGGATGCCCCGCTGGTTGCAGTAGAAGAGCTGCTCTTCGGAAATCTTTGAAGTTGTGGCTTCGTGCTCCACAATGGAAGTGTCGTTGTTTACGTCGATATATGGAAAGGTGTGGGCACCGCTTGTGTCTGACAACAGGAGCGAGTCGCACGAACTGTAGTTGCGCGAGTTGGCGGCCTTTGGTCCCATCTTGACCAGGCCTCTATATGAGTTCTGGCTGTGGCCGCTGCTGATGCCCTTGCTGACTATGGTGCTGCGCGTGTTTTTGCCGATGTGAATCATCTTTGTTCCTGTGTCGGCCTGCTGGTAATGGTTGGTTACGGCCACACTATAGAACTCTGCCTGTGAATTGTCACCGGACAATATGCAGCTGGGATATTTCCATGTAATGGCCGACCCGGTTTCCACCTGCGTCCACGACAGTTTGCTGTTGTCACCACGCAAGTGGCCTCGCTTTGTAACGAGGTTGTACACTCCTCCGCGTCCGTGTTCATCACCCGGATACCAGTTTTGCACGGTTGAATATTTCACCTCTGCATCCTTGTTGACAACAATTTCCACAATGGCTGCATGGAGTTGGTTTTCGTCGCGCATGGGGGCTGTGCAGCCTTCGAGATAGCTGACGTATGCACCTTCGTCGCAAACGATGAGGGTGCGTTCAAACTGCCCTGTGTTGACGGCATTTATACGGAAATAGGTGGAAAGCTCCATGGGACAACGCACATTCTTGGGTATATAGACAAACGAACCGTCGCTGAAGACTGCGCTGTTGAGTGCGGCATAGAAGTTGTCGCGATAGGGCACAACCGTTCCCAAGTATTGACGTACCAATTCGGGATAATTGTTTACGGCTTCGGAAATAGAGCAAAAGATGATGCCCCGTTCGGCCAGGTGCTCCTTGAAAGTAGTCTTGACGGATACGGAGTCCATGACTGCATCCACGGCTACGCCGCTCAACGACAGGCGTTCCTGCAAAGGTATGCCCAATTTGTCGAATGTCTTTTCCAATTCCGGGTCAATCTCTTTAGGGGCACCGGCTTTTTTCGTGCGCGGGGCAGCATAGTAGGAAATGGCCTGATAGTCTATCTCAGGCAAAGAAACGTGACCCCAATGGGGCTGTTCCAGGGTTTGCCAATATCGGAAGGCATTCAGTCTGAATTGCAAAAGCCATTCGGGCTCGTTCTTCTTTTGGGAGATGAGCCTCACGATGTCTTCGTTCAGGCCTTTGGGTATGACATCCGTATCCACGTCGGTCGTGAAGCCGTATTCATACTTCTTTTCCGTTATGTCTCTGACTATATCGTTTTCGCTGTTCATTTTTTGGGATGATGCATGTCTATCCAAATGGTATCCGATGTTTTCTCTTCGTCGTGCGAATGTGAGGGCCTGGGATGCTCCTTGCCCGCAAATGCTCTTTGCACGACAGATGCCACGGGTTCATAGAATATGGATGCCGACTTTTTGTCGGCATTCATAATGCCGATGAAGTCCATGGCATTAAAGACGAAGCTCATCAGCACCAAGTATTTTACCATACTGACGGCAGAGCCGCAGATGGCATTGAGTCTGCCCAGATGCAGGCCTTGAAGGGATTTTGTGAGTACGTTGGCCGCAACTCCCATCAATATAGGTACTATTATCCATATCAAGACGAAAGCCAAAGCCTTGCACAAATAGTCACCGATGACAGAGCCCGAAGACAGGTCGGGCATGAGATAGCCGCCAAAGGAGCTATAGAGCCTGAAAGCGATGAACAGTCCCACAAAGAAGCCTGCCATGGAAACAAGTTCCTTGAAGAAACCTTGTTTCCATCCATGATAAACAGACCAAAGCACTAAAAGGATGATAGCCAAATCTATCGTTTCCATTTGTGGCTACAGCTTTTGTTTGATTTCTATCTCGTGGAATGTTTCTATGGTATCTCCTTCAAGGATGTCATTGCAGTTGGTCAGGCTGATGCCGCACTCAAAGTTGGAAGCCACTTCTTTAACATCGTCTTTGAATCGCTTCAAGGCATTGATTTCGCCGGTAAACCTGACAATGCCATCGCGTATAAGGCGTGCCTTGTCTGAACGATGCACCTTGCCGTCTGTTACGAATGCACCTGCCACAGTTCCCACTTTACTGATGTGGTAAACCTGGCGCACTTCCAGCGTTGCCGTCTGTTCTTCCTTGATGATGGGCTTCAGCATGCCTTCCATGGCAGTCTTCACGTCATGGATGGCGTCATAAATGATGGAATATAGTCTGATGTCTATGCCTTCCTGTTCGGCTTCTTTGCGTGCCTGTGCACTGGGTCTCACCTGGAAACCTATAATGATTGCCTGTGACGCTGCCGCCAAGGAGACATCGCTTTCCGTGATTTGTCCCACTGCCTTGTGGATGACATTGACTGCAATCTTCTTTGTAGACAACTTGATGAGTGCGTCACTAAGGGCCTCGACAGAACCGTCAACGTCGCCTTTGACTATTATATTAAGTTCCTGGAAACCACCTATGGCAATGCGGTTGCCAATGTCTTCCAGAGTGGGACGTCTGTTGGTACGCAGGCTCTGTTCGCGCTGAAGCTGCAGTCGTTTGTTGGCAATGTCGCGCACTTCCTGTTCGGTTGCCATCACGTGGAATGTGTCACCGGCCTGCGGAGCTCCGTTGAAGCCCAGGAGCGTGGCGGCATGGGCCGGCCCCACGGAATCGATATGTTTTCCGCGTTCGTCGCTCAGGTCTTTCACACGTCCGAAGCATGTGCCTGCAATGACATTGTCACCTATGTGCAGGGTGCCGTTGCTCACCAGTATCGTTGCCACATAGCCGCGGCCTTTGTCAAGGGATGATTCGATGATGGTACCAGTGGCGTTACGATTGGGATTGGCTTTCAGCTCGAGCATGTCTGCCTCGAGCAGCACTTTTTCCAACAGTTCGTTGACCCCCGTTCCTTTCTTGGCCGAGATATCCTGGCTTTGATACTTGCCTCCCCATTCCTCGACCAGGAAGTTCATACTTGCCAGAGTTTCCTTGATTTTGTCAGGGTTTGCAGCCGGCTTGTCCACTTTGTTGATGGCAAAGACTATAGGCACGTTGGCTGCCATTGCGTGGTTGATGGCCTCTTTGGTCTGCGGCATCACATCGTCGTCTGCGGCAATAATGATGATGGCAATGTCAGTCACCTGTGCTCCGCGTGCACGCATGGCTGTGAATGCTTCGTGTCCGGGTGTGTCAAGGAAGGTGATGTGTCGTCCGTTTTCGAGTGTCACATTGTAGGCTCCGATGTGCTGGGTGATGCCTCCGGCCTCACCGGCAATGACATTGGAGTTGCGGATATAGTCGAGCAACGATGTCTTGCCATGGTCTACGTGACCCATGATGGTTACGATGGGATCGCGCGGTTGCAGGTCGTCTTCATTGTCTTCTTCTTCGTGTACGGCTTCAGAGACTGATGCGCTTACATATTCGGTTTTGAATCCGAACTCTTCGGCAACGAGGTTGATGGTCTCTGCATCCATGCGCTGGTTGATGCTGATCATCATGCCGATGCTCATACATGTCGATATTACTTGTGTGACGGGAACGTTCATCATTGTAGCCAGTTCGTTGGCTGTCACAAACTCGGTAAGCTTGAGTATTTTGCTCTCTTTGCTTTCTTCGTTCAGCCGTTCTTCGTTGGCAGCTCTTACCTGGTCGCGCTTTTCACGACGGTATTTGGCACTGTTGCTGAAGTTCTTTTTGCTGGTGAGTCGCGCCAGGGTTTTCTTCACTTCTTTGGCTACGTCTTCGTCGGACACCTGCGGCTTGAATACAGATGTCTGTTTTTTGTTTTTCCCTTTTGTGTTTTGGAAGTTGTTGTGCTGGTTGTTTCTCGGCTGGTTGTCGCCTCTTCCCTGCTCCGACTTTCTGGCTTCGGCCGAGATGTCGACCTTGCTTCCGGATATGCGTTTGCGTTTTTTCTTTTGCGCGTTTCCTGCAGGTTGTGCGGCGGCATTGCCGGCGTGTTGCTGCTTCAGCTTTTCTTCGCGCTCCTTTTTCTTTTCTTCTTTGGTTTTCTTGCGTGGGCGCGTGTTTTCGTTGATGGTTGACAGGTCGATTGTTCCCAGCACTTTGGGACCTGTGATGGTTGGTTTGTTGTTGAGATGGAACACGCCGTCCTGCACCGTTCCTATTCTGTCGGAAGGTTTGGCCGGTGAGGGTGTTTCTTCTTTTTTGGCCGGTGCCACTGCCGCAGGTTGCTTTTCGGCCGGTGCGGGTTGTGTGGCAGGAGTTTCTTTTGTCTGTTTTTCAGGCTTTTTGTCTGTTTCTTTCTGTTCTTTCGGCTGTGTGGTTTCGGTTTTTGCAGCCTGAGTCTTTTCGGGAGCTGCGTGTGGCTGTTGTTTTGCGGCTGCCTGTTGCGGGGCCGTTTTCGGGGTGACAGCAGTCTCCGGTGTTGTTTTGTGTTCCTGTTTCACAGGTGGTATTTCAGTTGTTGTTTCTTTTTTTTCGGGCTTGGGAGCCTCTTTTTGTGCTTCAGGTTCTTTGGCCGGTGCGGGTTTGCCGATGCTATCGAGGTCTATTTTCCCCACGGGTTTGAATTGGGGCACAGCCTGTTCGGGGATTTCGGTCTTGATTTCTTCGACGACTTTTTTCGCTGCGTGTGTTTTCTTTTCCTTGGTTTTTTCGGTGTGGCGTTGCGATATAAGGATGTTGGCCTCGTTGCGCAGGCGTTTGTCCGAACCGAACTCGTCTTTTACTATCTGGTATTGCTCGTCTGTGAGTTTGGCATTCATATCGTTTTTGATGGTGATGCCTTTCTTGTCCAGATAGTCAATGACGGTTTGCAACCCGACGTTGAATTCTTTTAAAACCTTGTTCAGTCTGACTCCCATATACTATTCTTTCTCAAATTCTTCGTTTAATATTTTGAGCACTTCATCGATGGTGCTTTCTTCGAGGTCGGTGGCCTGGATGAGTTCTTCGCGGCTATGCGAGAGCACTTCGCGCGCTGTTTCCATGCCGGCGTGCTTGAATGCGTCGATGACCCATTGGTCTATTTCGTCTGAGAATTCGTAGAGGTAGATGTCGTCTTCCTCGTTGTTTTCTTCCGATTCGCGATATACGTCGATGGTATAGCCGGTGAGCATGCTAGCCAGTTTGATGTTGAGTCCTCCCTTGCCTATGGCCAGTGACACTTCTTCGGGTTGCAGGTAGACTTCGGCCTTGTGGTTGGCTTCGTCGAGGTATATATCCGAGATTTTCGCGGGACTGAGGGCGCGCTGCACATAGAGCGAGGGGTTGCTGGTATAGTTGACCATATCGATGTTTTCATTGCGCAGTTCGCGCACTATGCCGTGTATGCGCCGGCCTTTCACTCCTACGCAGGCTCCTACGGGGTCTATACGGTCGTCATAGCTTTCCACGGCTATCTTGGCTCTTTCTCCCGGTATGCGTGCAATGCCTTTGACGGTGATCAGACCGTCGTTTATCTCGGGCACTTCGGCTTCGAGCAGCCGTTGCAGGAACATCGGTGAGGTGCGGCTGAGGTAGATTTTAGGGATATTGTTGATGTTTTCCACCTTATTGATGACGGCGCGCACTATTTCACCTTTGCGGTAGAAGTCGCCGGGTATCTGTTCCGATTTGGGAAGGAGCAAGTCGTTGTGTTCTTCATCCTGGAGCAAAATCTCGTTTTTCCACACCTGATATACCTCGCCCGAGACCACTTCGCCTATACGATCCTTGTATTTGTTGTATAGGGAGTCGTGCTCCAGTTCCAGCACTTTGCCGGCCAAGGTCTGGCGGAGTGTGAGGATGGCTCTGCGACCGAACTTCATGAAGTCTATGGATTCGCTCACGTCTTCACCCACTTCATAGTCGGCATCGATCTTGCGGGCATCGCTCAGACTGATTTCCTTGTTGAGGTCGGTCACCTGCCCATCGGCCACCACAACGCGGTTTCTGTGTATTTCGCAGTCGCCTTTGTCGGGGTTAACGATGATGTCAAGATTCTCGTCCGAGCCGAACATTTTTGCCAGCACACTGCGGAAGCTTTCTTCGATTACTCCTACAAGGGTGGCTCTGTCGATGTTCTTTGTTTCCTTGAACTCGGCAAAGGTGTCTATGAGGCTCACTGTATTTTCTTTCTTTGTAGCCATTATGTTTTATTTTGGTTATTGCATGCTGAGGGGTGTCCTGCCGCTTTTGCAGCCCGAGGCTGCCGCACAGGCACCTGTTATTTGAACGATATGAGGTATTTCACACTTTTGACGTCGTCGTAGGCATAGGTCACATCTTCTTCCACCATCTTGGGGCGTTTGGCTCCTTCGGGCTTTATTTTCTTTTTGATGCCGGCCGTAAAGTGGTGCTCATCGGCGGCTTTGAGGGTGCCTTTCAGCTTTTCGCCCTCACGGGTGACTATCTCCACTTCGTCGCCTATGTGGTTGATGTACTGTTGAAGCACCTTGAACGGTTGTCCTATTCCGGCACTTCCCACCTCAAGCTCATAGTTGTCTGCATCACTGTCAAGGCGGGATTCGATATACTTGCTCAGGTCAACGCAGTCGTCGATCCATACACCTTCTTTGTGGTCAATTTCCACAACAATCTTGTCGTCCGGGCTGATTGACAGGTCGGTCAGGAAATAGTCCTTGTCTTTCAGCCAGTCGTTGACAATGTCCTTTAAAGTCTTTATGTCTATCATATCGTCGTTGTGTATTAAAAAATGAGAAGCTCTTCCGGGCCTCTCACTCCTCTAACGTTTGCAAAAGTAGTGATTTTCTTTCTTTTCTCCAAATATTAAGGCAAAAAATTTAAGGAAATCGCTACTTTGTCTCTGCCGATTGCCGCCGGTGGTTCGGAGGCATGCCGGTCTGAGGTGTGCGGCATTCTGTTTTACATCTGTACATATCAGTGGTTACGATGTGGCTGATTGCAGGGTGTTTCCTGTACATGAAACACATTGTTCTCTGTACATGAAACACTCTGTTTCCCCTACATGAAACACGTTGTTTCCTGTACATGAAACACGTTGCAATCAGCCACATTGCAACCCGAGGGCTTTGGGAGAGGCTTGTCAGCCGTGGCTCTGCCCTTCGTCGGGATGCAGGAACCGGCCGTGACGGTGTGAGGCTTTTCCGTTTTCGATGGCCGACATCGGACAATGGTGCAGGCAGGAGAGGCAGAGCGTGCATCGGGGCTTTGTCCATTCGGGACGGCTGTCATTGATGCTTATCGAGCCTGTTGGGCAGAGCCTTGCACAGAGCCCGCAGCCCGTGCACCGGCTGTTCACCTTGAAATAGCGGGTGCTCCGCCGCCTGTCATAGAGGGCATATTGCCAGCGTGCCAGCCACCACGGAAGGCTCCGTGAGGCAAAGTTGCCACTGGCATTCCTGCATATCCCATGTATCGCTGTGTCTATCTGCGGCTCTGCGTTCTGCGTTATCTTCAGGCACTTCTCCCGGTTACTGACGTTGAAAAGCGGCGTCCACACATCTACCATGCGTACACTGTAGGTGGCACGGAGCGGCCAGCCTTTCCGTGCAAAGAGGCTGCGCGCCATGTGAGTGAAGCCGCCTGTGGAGGTGCCATAGGTGGCAACTGTGTATATATAATGGCCGGCGGCATCGGGCAAGGTGAGTCTTGACATGAAGTCGATGACTATTTGTGGAAGTCCCCAAAAGTAGACGGGAGCCACAAGCCCTACTCTTTCGTTGCGGGAAAGCCTGAACGCGAATGTCCCCTCGTGCAGGCAGCGAACAATGGAGATGTCTCTTTCGCCGGTTGCCTGTGCTATGCGACGGGCCACATGGCGGCTGTTTCCGGTTCCCGAAAAGTAGAAAATCATGGCAGGATGAAAACAAGACCTGCGGCAGGCAGCACACAAACGTGCCGTCCTGCCACAGGCATCAAGGGATTAAAGCTCCTTTCCGTCGAAGTCAACGTAAAGGGCGTTGTGATCGGAGAGGTAGTGTCCGTTGCCCAAATTGCCGTCGTGCAGACAGGCTTTCTTGGCTTTCAGGAAGGGCGATGCAAAGACAAAGTCAATGATGTTCCCCTTGTCGTCGGCAATTTTGCCCCAGTTGTTGAACGAGGATTTCAGCCCTTTGCGTTTCTTGGCATTCTTGTAAGCATCCTGAAGGGCAAAGATGCGGTTGAGCATGGTTGAATAAGCCGGCGAAGAGCTGGTAACATTGAAATCGCCGGTTATGAGCATCGGCAGGTTGTTGGCAATACGGCTGAGCCTTTCCTTTATAAGCATCGCACCGTTGACACGGGCTTTTTCGCCCACATGATCAAGGTGAGTGTTGGCATAGACAAAGCTGTTTCCGGTCTTCACATTCTGTAACAAGGTCCACGAGCATACACGGCGGCAAGCTGCATCCCAGCCGAGTGAGGGCTTGTCAGGTGTCTCACTCAACCAAAAAGTACCGCTCTTGATGAGCTTGAACTTGTCCTTGCGATAGAACACGGGACTGTATTCGCCGGCTTCCTTGCCGTCGTCGCGTCCCACGCCCACATAGGCATAGTCGGGCAGATTCTTTGACAAATCGTCCATCTGAACCTTGGTGGCTTCCTGCACACCAAACACATCGGGAGCCGTCTTGCCTATGAACTTGCACACCGCATCACTGCGATTGGTCCAGATATTATCGCCATCGGCAGTTGTCAACAAACGGATATTAAACGACATGATGCGGAATTTCTTGGCATCCGTACTCACGGCACCGGCTGCAAAGAGCAGCAGCAGGCCGAAAAGCCTTAAAGAAAGAGTTTTTGTCATCATCATACTTGTATGTTTTATGTTGGTTATCATTTACCTTGAAGCATCAGATCGATGGCACGCTTCAGCTGCCTGTCGTCGCCCGAAAGCATTTGCTCGGGAGTGTTGTCAACAGGGATGTCGGGGTCGAGCTGCAGGTTTTCTATCGGCTTACCCTCCATATCCAAACAGTTCACCTCAGGCAGTCCGAGTATCAGGCTGCCATCATCCAGGCTCTCCCACCACACGGCAGTCATCGTGCCTGCCATGGGTGTGCCCACCAGCTTGCCCAGTCCCAGGGCCTTATACATGGACGGGAAACCGTTGGCATTGGAGTAGCAGTTCTCACACACCAGGACACACGAAGCACGGTTCCAACGCGTAAAAGGATCAACGCCCAGATACTGGCCGCGCGAAGTATAGGTCTGAAACTGCTTGCCACTCAACAGAATGGCCAGATCGCCATGGAGCCAGCCTCCGCCATTATGGCGTTCGTCAACCACAAGAGCCTCGCAGTTGCGGTATTTGCCGAGAATCTGCGAATAGACCTCACGGAAACTGTTGCTGTTCATGGCTTCGATGTGAACATAACCTATCTTACCTTTCGAATATTCCTCGGTAAACTTCTGGTTGCGCTTCACCCAACGTTTGTAGAGCAATCCGCTGATAGCGCCCGGTGTCACAGGCTTCACATGAAACTCTGTCTTGTTCTTGCCCGAAGCATCCGTAACAGTCAGCAGCACCCATTTGCCGGCCTTGCCCGCAAGCAAGGGGAAATAGTCCCGGTCCTTCAGTATCTTCTGATGGTCGATTTCACTGATGATGTCTCCCGGTTTGACTTTGCTTCCGGGCATATCGAGCGGGCCTCCCTGAATGATTTCCTTCACCTTCAGGCCGTCGCCCTTATGATCTTCAAAGAAAGCCCCGAGCTCGGCAGTCGTCGGGCAGGTTCTTGCAGCACGATATTTCAGACCTGTGTGCGAGCAATTGAGCTCACCGAGCAGCTCACTCACCATTTCGCTGAAGTCGCGGTTGTTGTTGATGAAGGGCAGGAACCTGCGATAATGGGCAGCCAAAGCCTTGAAGTCAACGCCATGATAGTTGACATCACAGAAGCGGTTCTCTATCTGGTTGACACAATGGTCGTAGAGGTATTCCCTGCGCTCTGCCGTCTGTCCCTCTTTCTCGGCACGGAAAGGCAGGTCCTTGATGCTGCCATTGGAGAGCGTAACCTTCTTGAGACCACCATTGCACAAGTAGAGGTTTTCACCCTTCTTGTCGGGGATGAACCGGCCTCCACCAATACCCTTGCAGACAATCTTCGTAGAATTGTCCTCCAAATCGTGCACCCAAAGGTCATAACCACCCTCAAAGCGGCAAATGTAGTAGAGCTTCCTGCCGTCGGGGGTGAGATACATACCACCCAGATGAGACGAATTGACAGTCAGACGCTTTATCCTGTTCTCGCAACCATCAAAGTCAAGATTCAAAGGTTTCACTTCAGTGCTGTCCTTCTTAGGCGACTTCTCATCCTTGGATGCGCCTGACTTGTCCTTGCCATCGGCCTTTTTCTTCTTGTCAGTCTTAGACTTCTGCTTGCCGGCCTTCGACGACTTGTCGGTAGAATCCTTGGCAGCCTTCATGCGCTCTTCATACAGGGCACGGTCTTCCTTGTTGTATTTCGACAGTTCGTAAGCCTCTTTGTCGAGATACATTATATATACGTCGTCCTCGGCTCCCCAACTGCCATGACTGCGATATCCGGCACGGTCGGAAGCCCATACAATGGCCTTGCCCCCCAAAGCCCATTCGGGAGACTCGTCGGAATAGCCACTGTTGGTGAGGTTGACCACCTTCTTGCCGTCAATGCTGGCAACGGCAATGTCCATATTGTTCCAACCGCCTTCACCCATGTAGGAAGTAAGAATCCAACGGCTGTCGGGAGACCACTCAAAGCCCATGTCACCATCGGCATAGGAGAAGTTGAACTTGGCCGGAAGTGCCACATCGATGCGCTTGCTCTTTACGTCATAGACACGTATTTCCGTACGGTTGGCAAGGAACGCTATCTTCTTGCCATCGGGTGAAAACTTCGGATGTGTAAACGGCTCTTTGCCGGTAATGAGGGCCTCCTCCTTGACATCCGTGGCATAAGTGAAGTTCTTGTCTTTCTTATCCTGGAGCTTCATGGCATAGATATTCCACGTACCTCCACGCTCGGAAGCATAGACTATGGTGCGTCCGTCGGGACTAATGCTCGGATGACGTTCCTCTTCGGGGGTCGTGGTCAGCCTTTTGGTTGTGGCATAGTCCGTCACAGTGGCATACAAATCTCCGTTGAGTATAAAGGCAATCTCCTTTTCATCTTTCGTTATATCAAAGGCAGAAGCACCCGAACTTACTGTCTGCGGCTGCCTGAAGTTCTCGGTATCGTCCATGACAATGTCAATGTTTACACGCTGCGGCTTGCCGCCTTTCTGCATCGTATATAAGCCACCGTCCCATGAAAAGCACAAGGTCTCGTCTTGAGAAACAGAAAGATAGCGCACGGGGTTCTCCTTAAAGAAGGTGACCTGCTTGCCGGATTCACCCGCAGAAGCCTTGTAGACATTCATGGAACCATTCCTTTCGCTGAGAAAGTAGTAGCTCTTACCATCTGAAGCCCACACGGGATTGCGGTTCTCTGCATTGTCGGTTGTCAGCTGCCTGTAGGTGCGGTTCACAGGGTTTGTCTGGGAAAGATACAGGTCGCGTGTGATAGGGGAACGATGACGCTTGCGCCATTCATCTTCATATCCCTTATAGTTCTGATAGAGCATCTCGCCATTTGCGTTGATGGATATAGACTCCATTGCCAAAGCTGAAAACAATTGCGGCCTGTGGGCATTGACATCCACACTGTAGACCTGTGCGAAATCACCCGGAAAGAAGATATCCTCGGATGTCGGCATATAATAGGACGTATACAGCACATGGCTGTTGTCGAGGAAGCATTGTACCTTTTCATTGGCCGAATGCGTTGTCAGACGCTTGGGAGCTCCGCCGTCTTTGGAGATGACAAACACGTCAAGGCTGCCATATCTGTCGGAAGAAAAGGCTATCAGCTTGCCGTCGGGCGACCAGCAGGGATAGCCGTCGTAGGCTGCATGCGAAGTAAGCCGCACGGCTCTTCCGCCACTGCTGGAAACGACAAATATATCACCTTTATAGGAAAAGGCTATGCTCTTCCCGTCAGGTGAGATGGCACTTGCCCTAAACCATGAGGCAGCCTCTTCGGCATGAAGAGACAAGGCCATCAAGGCTAAAACGAAAATGAAAGACAGTTTCTTCATATAGTCTAAAAATTTAATTCATACGGTAAATCAAACTGACGGGCACGCGGCTTCCAAAACTTATTCCTTGCCTGCATAACTGCGGCTATGCACTGTCGCTCGTCAGCATGACGGGCATGTGCATATTCTTGAGCTATGAACCGGAAAAAGTCGGGCTGTCCCCAAAGACGCGCAAAATTCCTGCACCCCTTCTTGATGCTCACAGGGCCGAACTCCATGCGGTTGATGTCGACAATGGAAAAATGCCAGGCTCCGTTGACTTTGTCAAAAAGTATATTCCCGGGTGAATAGTCACGGTGATATATGCCGGCTTCGTGAAGACCGGCAGTGAAACGGACAAACGCAATGAGTATATCCTGTATGTCTTCTACGCGGGCGTTGCCAAACTCATAGAAACGTCGCTTGTAGGGACATTGCTCACTCACAAAGTAGGAATAGCCGATCAAGCCCATACAATCCTCCTCGACATAGGCTATGGGACAAGGGGTTTCAAACCCTGCCGACAGTACTTTCAACGGATACTCAAAGGCCCTTCTGCCTTTGGGCTTGCGGAGAAACGAATATACAATGCGGTTGAAAGCAGACGGCTTGTGGTAACGCTTCACGTTCCATATCCCTAAGTCAGTCTGAAAAGACTTGATGCAATTACGTCCGCTGTGTATCACCGTACCGCTATTCTCAAAATGGTCGATGATATACTCCACTTCTTCTTTACAGCACTGATAGGCTTCCGATGTCAAAATTCTCCGGCTCATACTTTCTGTGCGTTGGCTTCTGCTTCTTCAGGACTGCGTTGCCGCTTCCACCTGTTGTGAGTCCACAACCAATAGTATGGCCCTCTTTGAATGCTCTGCTCTAAAAGATGCATATAACTTGTCGTCAGCTGCTCATCTTTCATGCTGCTGGCATCATTCGTCATCAAGCGGAAACGACATTTGTAATATCCCCTCTTTACTCTGCTCATCTCACCATAATATACAGCAGCATTGACTTTCTTGGCAATGCGCTCCGTACCGGTGAAAACGGGAGTGTCCTGATGAAGGAAATCCAACCATTTATGAATGTTTATCCAACGTGGCGTCTGGTCGGAAATGAACCCGATAATTGCTTTCTCATGTCTTTGCCGGTAAGCAACGATGTGCCTCATGGATTCGTTCTTTTTGATATTCTCTCCACCATAACGGCTCCTAATATGATAGAACAAACGGTCAAAGGCATAACTCTTCAAGCTGCTATAGAGCTGAGCACAATGTATGTCTTTGGGTACCCACCATTGCAACGAAGCCACATATTCCCAGTTGCAGTAATGGCCCAGATAGATAAAAACCAGGTCGTGCTCCTTGAATGACTGCTTCACTTCATCCAGGCCTTCAAACGTCATTCGCCTCATGAGATTGCTCTTGCGCATCGTCAGCAATTTGATGTTCTCAACGATATAGTCGCAGAAAAAAGCATAAAAGCGATGCTCAATGTAGCGCAGCTCCTTCTTGCTCTTCTCGGGAAACGAATTGCAAAGATTCTTCCTGACAATCGTCCTGCGGTATCTTATAATGCGATATATGATGACATACAGCAAATCGGAAAAGCAATAGTGCAGCCACATCGGCAACAGCGAGAACAGGAACACTATACCATATAATATATAGTACTGCACTTTCTTCATGATGCTGCCTCCTTTCCGCTGCATACATCATAAACGGCTTCAACTATCTGCTCAGGCGAAATGGTCCAAAGACAGGCATAATTGCGATTAAGGCATTTCTTGTTCCCATAAATGGAACAAGGCCTGCATGCAAGGTCTGCCTGTATGATGCGGCTTCCGGGTGCCTGCATTCCGCAAAAACCCGCATAGGGATGGGTAGCCCCCCACACCGACACCACCGGAGTATGCACCAAAGATGCCAGGTGCATGTTGGCAGAATCCATTGTCACCATCACATCCAAATGACTCATCAGTGCCAACTCTTCTCCCATACCAAAACACCCCACCAAAGAAGTTGTACGATTGTAGAGCTTCGCCCATTCCTCACACTGCTTTTTCTCTTGCGGGCCGGCACCGAAAAGGAATATACGGTTGCGTTCGTCATCATGCAGCAGAGAAATCACTTTGTCCATAAGAGAGAGGGGATATATCTTGCCTTTGTGAGCCGCAAACGGGGCAATGCCAATCCATCGGCAACTGCCTTTTTCCCCTGTTAAGGGTAAAAGCCCCGTCATAGGAGCCGCCGAATCGGCGAAGACGGAAGTAAAACTCATCGGAAAAGAGTAGCCCAGCTTATCAAAAACCAAAGCATACCTTTCAGGAGACGAAGTGAGCGGGACCAGCTTCTTATGAAGGCTGCGCACCAGCTCATGCCGCTCGCGACGGCCTTTGTCAATACATGCGGTCGGAACTCCGTGCAACTTGAACAACGCACGCAAGAACATTGTGCGAAGCACATTGTGCAAATCGGCCACAGCATCAAACGAAGAAGCATTTAATTCACGGAAAAGACGGTAGAGCCCCATGACACCGGGATAATCATCAGGCGATATCCCCTTGAAATGTATATTGGCAGGCATATTAGCAAATAAGGGTTTCACCATCTTACGGCTCAAGAACGTCACCTCATGCTCGGGATACCGTTTTGCAAAAGAATACAGAACGGGAATGGTCATCGCTATATCACCCAATGCAGAAAGTCTTATTGCCAATATATGCGCCATACACATCTGTTTATACTTACCACGACATCGATATCTCCTTTATCCCAACAAGCACTTTTCATCTTGCCATTCATAACAAATCGTCACGACGGATCTCCTTTGTGAACCGTTATCTGCGGGAACGGGAAAGATATGCCCGCTTCATTGAAACGTTCATATATTTTCCTGTTGATGTCATATTTGGTGCTCCAATAATCCGCATTTTCCACCCACAGCCGCATCACCAAGTTTACGCTGCTGTCAGCCAACTCGTCAAGAGCCACATAAGGTTTCGGGTCTTTCAATACGCGTGCATCCTCATTGGCCAGCTTCAACAAAACATCTTCTGCCTGCTTGAAGTCCTGGCCATATTCCACACCCACCTTAAACTCCAGACGCAAGCGATCCTCCTTATGATAATTCTTGATGGTTGCCGCGCTCATGGAACCGTTTGAAAGATACACATTGACGCCTGAATATGTCCTCAATATCGTATGAAATATCTCAATTGCCTCGACATAGCCCGTCACACCATTGACTTCAATAAGGTCACCTACACGGTAAGGCTTGAACATCAAGATAATCATTCCTCCAACAAAATTTGAAAGGTTACCGCTCAACGCCATACCGACAGCCACACCGAAGGATGCCAACAATGCCGCAAACGATGTTGTCTCAAAGCCAAGTTTGTTGACTATCGCAATGATCAGCAACACCATCAGCAAGGCATTTATCATGCTCTTCAAGAAAGATTTAACTCCGGGGTCTATACTGTCGCGGGTAAGTACTTTATCAAAGACCTTGTTAATCATCCTGATTACAAAGCGTCCCACAAAGAATATAATCGTCGCACCTATAATACGGCCACCTATTACAATGCCCCAATTAACGAGCTTCTCTATTAACATTTCCATCTTATCTATGCCACGTCCCGTGGCAACATCCGCAATGATTGCCCCTGCAACCCGGTGGACACTATCTATGGCATTACGGCTGCTATCGGCATTTGCCGCCAAAAACGATAAAACAGATAAATGAAACATAATAACGTCAATTGATAATTAGGCTGCAAAGATACAAATATTCAGGCAATACCCATTTGCCAAGACAGGCACATTTGAGGGTCCCATCAGTTTGTTGCGGTCTTTTGCCGGTAGTTTTCCAAACAAACAGACGTTCTCATGCAGCTCTTGGGAACAGCCATTATAACCGAAGTCAATCCATTGAAAGCATCTGGCGATACAGGCGGATGTAGGATTCGGTATACTTGTCGTAATTAAAGGTTTTGGAATAGCAAGCTGCTTCATCACCCATTTCTGCAGTCCAGGAAGCCAACCCTTGACTGACGACATCGGCCATCTTCGAGGGCTCAAAGGAATCCCAGTAGAAAGCATGGCTGCCACACACTTCCGGCAAGCTGCTTAATCGCGAAGAAAACACTTTGCAATGAAAGCGCATTGCTTCCAAGACGGGAATTCCAAAACCTTCAAGGCGGGACGGAAACATAAATGCCGCACAATGAGAATAAAGCCATACCTTTTCGGCATCAGAGATTTTGCCCACAAGCGAGACGCGTCCCTCACCTTTTTCCGAAATTAATTTTCGCAAGCTATCTGCATAATCAAAATGATCATCACCGCATATATAAAGTCGATAGCCGGGTAAATAGTGCATCATGGGCACAAGAAGTTGGAAATTCTTTTTTTCGCGCACTTGTCCCAATGCCAGTAAAAAGGGTTCTGAAGGATTCCTGACAAACGAAGGCCGGCAAGGTTGTATAGCACTTAAATCGGTAATTCCATTATAAATAACCGGCACCGGCTTGTCGTATCCTTTCATGAATGACAGCAGTTCTTCACGTACGTATCTTGAGATGGTGGTTACACAATCAGAATGCATTACACGATGACGCAATTGCAAAATATGCCGCAAACGATGCAAGCCTGATTTTTCGTGAAGGAAATTCAAATCGTGAACCGTAAGCAATTGCAAAATCCCTTTACGACACAGACGGTAATTGTACTGCTGATCTGTGGCATGCCAAAGATGCAATGGCTTGTCGTAAATATGCGAAATTCGTTTCTTCTTGTCTCGGTCTATGTATTCGACTTTGTCGCCGAACAAACCTCTACGCTCACGAGGCAATACAAAAATGAAATGCAGGTCAGGTACGTCAGCAGCAGCCAAACGGGGAGCAAAATTACGTGCTATTTCACCAAATCCGCAGATATCGTCATAATGGGAAAAATCAACCAAAACGTTTTTCATCTTTTTGAATATTCTAATGCACAGACAATAAATTGTGGCAAGTATCTTCTTACTTCTATCCTTAATTGCCAACAAAGTTAGCATAATAGCTGGAAATCATACCTTGATATTGCCTTTTTTTCGCTAAGTTTGCAACATCATTCCGGCAACTGCCGGTTCTTTAACAGGATATCAACTTATATGATTCAAGACATTCTCGTCATACGTTTCCGCAGAGTGGGTGATTCGGTTCTGTCTATGGCTTTATGCCACAGCCTTAAGCTTAGTTTTCCACATGCCAAAATCCACTTTGTCATCAATAAGGCTATCGCCCCGCTGTTCCAGGGACATCCAGATGTTGACCGCCTCATAACGTTCAACGAAAGGGAGTGCCATGGGCTTACCTACGCAAAGAAAGTCAAGGAACTGATGAAGCATACCCATTTCGATGTCATCATAGATATGCGCTCCACGCCAAAAACATTGTTGTTCGCTCTGTTTTCGCTGTCAACGGCCTATCGCATCGGACGCAGGAAATGGTATAACAAAAAGATTCATAACTATCGGATGGAAACTCCCGAAGGCATGGATCGCGTGCAGTCGAATCTGAATTTAATGGAACCGCTGAAAAAGGAAGGAAAACTTATTCGCGATGAAAACTTCCATTTGTATATCACAGAGAAAGAAAAAGCCGACTACAAAAATTACATGACAGCACAAGGAGTTGACTTTAACAAGCCCATTGTCTTGGCGGCCGTGGCGACAAGGATTGAACATAAAGCCTGGCCCAAAGGCAGAATGGCAGAAGTCTTGCATCGCATATTAGACAACTACGATGTACAGTTGATATTCAACTATGGAAATGAAGCGGAAAAGGACATCGCCTGCTATTACTACGAGACCTTGGGCAAAAGCCCACGCATCTTTATCAATGTCGAGGCCAAGGGGCTACGCGAATTGAGTGCCCTAAGCGCACTCTCAAGTTTTTTCTTCGGCAACGAAGGCGGCCCACGTCATATCAGCCAGGCCTTTGAAATTCCCTCATTTGCCATCTATCCTCCGGGCATAGACAAAGACTTTTGGCTGCCCGGACAAAGCGAACGCTACCAAGGCATTTCCCCCGATGACAGATTGCCAGTCGCCAAACAGGCTGAAATGAGTTATAAAGAACGCATGGAACTGATTACTGTCGAAGATGTCTGGACGGGACTCAGCCCCATGCTTGACCAATATGTAGGACGGCCTGACTTTTAACTGCTATCACCATGAACGAAACTCCATTGGTTTCCGTTTTGTGCCCCACATACAATCATGCAGCCTACATACGGCAATGTTTAGACAGTGTCATTGCACAAGAGACATGTTTCCCTTTCGAGATTCTTATCAATGATGACTGTTCGACAGATGGAACCACTGACATTGTAAAGGATTATGCACAAAAGTACTCTTCGTTTGTCAAAGTCTTTACGCACCCTACCAACTTATATTCGCGTGGAACAGATGCCGTAAGAGACATCTTATTGCCCATGGCACGGGGGAAATACATTGCCATCTGCGAAGGCGACGACTACTGGACCAACAACAAGAAACTGCAAATGCAAGTTGATTTGATGGAGCTCCATCCTGAAACAGGCCTCGTATATACCTATTTCGACAAAATAGTAGAGGCAACAGGCGAAAAGCGCAAATTCCGCTTTCACGAATTAGAAGGCTACGTTTATCCCGAGACATTGGCCTGCAAAGATTCCATTTGGTATGTAACCGTCATGATGCGCAAGGATCTGATGCTACAGGCTCCGCATTTAGACATGGGCAGCTATTTCACCGGAGATATATTCTGGTTCAATTGGATAAGCCGTCAATCGGATGTCAGACTGCTGCGCACACATACCGCCGTACATAGGATTTTAGGTGAATCGATGAGCCACTTCAAAGATCCAAGAAAGAAAATAGACTTCTTCTATCTCAGCTCGAATACACGCCTTTACTTTGCCACACACTACCCGCCTCTACGCAAAAAACGCTATGCAAGAATGATTATAAAGAAGTCGGCTGTCAATTGCATGAAGTATGCTTTAGCACACGGAGATTACAAGCTTTACAAGAAGATACACATTCCATTCTTTCCACCGATGAGCATCAGGAAAACAGGTTATACGTTGCTTCGTTGCCTTTGCACTTCAGAAAAAGCTTTCAAGCTACTCAACAAACTGTACGACAAGCATCTGTCAAAGATATAATGATGCAGGCATGAAAATTGGATTTGATGCAAAAAGAGCCGCTCAAAACGGCACAGGGCTCGGCAATTACAGCCGTTTCGTGATATCGACCTTGGCTCAGAACGACAGCGAGGCCATCTGCTCTCTCTACGTGCCCAACCGCAAAAAGACAAAACTACTCGACAGGCTTCCACGAACAAAGCGCATCTGCACAGTTTTCCCTCCCCATGGCTTTTGGTCATATTTTCCAAGCCTTTGGCGAACGTTTGGGATAACCTATCGTTTAAAGAAAGATGGTGTCAACCTTTACCACGGTTTGAGCAACGAATTGCCATTGAACATCAAAAAGGCAAACGGAATCAAGACCATCGTCACCATCCATGATTTGCTCTTTCTTCGTTTTCCTCAGGGCTACAACGCTATTGACAGGTTCATCTATAACTACAAGTTCAAAAAAGCCTGTCAAAAGGCCGACCATATCATTGCTGTCAGTGAATTTACAAAGCACGAAATCATAGAACAATACGGCATCAGCAGTAAAAAAATAACAGTGGTATACCAAGGATGCGACTCCTCATTCAGGAAAAAAACCTCTAAAACACAACTCGCAGACGTAAAATTGAAATACCAACTTCCATCAAGATACATATTATATGTAGGAAGCATTGAAAAACGCAAGAACCTGATGCTACTGGCACAAGCCCTTAAAAAACTCCCGAAAGACACAAATGTCATAGCCATAGGACGGCGCACTCCATATGCTGACAAAGTAGAAAGCTACCTAAAAGCAACCGGTATCAATCATCAGATGCGCATCCTTTCGGGTATTCCATTCAACGAATTGCCTGCCATCTACCAGCAAGCAACACTTTTTGTATATCCATCACGCTGTGAAGGATTTGGCATACCACTGCTCGAAGCCCTTTGCTCGGGAGTTCCAGCCATCGGCTGCACCGGTTCATGCTTAGAAGAAGCCGGAGGACCGGATTCAGCATATGTCAACCCCGATTCGCCCGAAGAACTGGCACAAGTCATCAGCGACATTCTGCTCGACCCGAAACGTCAGGAACAAATGGCATGTAAAGGACAACTTTATGCCGAGCAGTTCAAAGATGAGCTTCTGTGCAGGAAGCTTATAAATGTTTACAAGCAGGTACTTAGCACAACTTAAAAAAAAGTGCTACTTTTGCATTCCAAAATATACCGCAATATTTCAAAAACGACAACAATGGATCATCCAATGAATTACTTGGATCGAAACGAGTATAACTTTGAACCTTCACCTGAAGTCATTCAGGCATACAAAGACTTTAACCCAAAGGAACTTGGATTCTATACACGAATATACGATCAAGGAAAGAAAAGCATTCTTTCCGTTTTTTTGTCGGAACGATACGGAATTGACGAAAGCCAGATACTATTAGGTTATGGCGGAGAGTATATCCTCAAGCAAATGGCCCACTACTACCTGACACTCCCCGATGGAAACAATAGGATCCTCATCCCGAAATTTTCGTGGTGGTACTACCAATCTGTTGCAGCCGAGGTCAGAGGTGAAACTTTCCAATACTCCATTTATGAAAACGGAGATACTTACAGCTACGACTTCGATGATTTGCAAAGAGCCTTAAAGGAGATTAAACCAAAAATCCTGCTCATAGCTTCCCCCAACAACCCCACCGGCAACATTCTCACGCCTGAAGAACTGGACCAATTGCTTTCGAAAGTTCCAAACAACGTCATAACCTATATCGATGAGGCTTACGCTTCATATGTCAACGAAGACAGCTCATACATCAAGCGCCTGATAGATAAGCACCCTAACCTTATCATCGCACGCACCATGTCAAAATTTTACGGGCTGCCCGGATTGCGAATGGGGTTTGCCTTTGTCAGCAAAGGCATGGGCGACTTTGCCAAATTCAACAACCTGTATTTAGGATACAACCGCATATCCGAAAACATCGCCATTGCAGCCTTGAAAAGCGAGGACTACTATCGCAACATAGCCCGACAAATGAACGAAAGCCGCAAGATGTATGAAGAAGTCCTCAACAAATTGCCCGGATTCAAGGTATACCGCTCGGCCGCCAACTTCATACTGGTAAAATATCCCATTGCACTGAAGAATGCCTTAGAAGAAGCATTCAAAGAAGAGCACTACAAAGTTAAATTCATGAATGAACCGGATATCAACACCCACATGCGCATCACTTTGGGCCGTCCGGAGCAGAATCAGATTGTAGCGCAGACTATCGCCGGCATCGCCAAAAAGTCTGCCATATAAAACACTCATATTTTTATATACAGCGATTTTTCCAAGACATGAGAGCCTTGATTCCGGCCGCAGGAATGGCTACCCGCCTGCGCCCCCTCACAAACAATTGTCCGAAATGTCTGTTGCCAATTGGTGGGCACCCCCTGCTTGAACGTACCCTTACAGCCTTAGTTGAAGCAGGAATCCGGGACATTACCATCTGCACCGGCTATTTGGCAGAACAAATACGGCAATTCACAGAACACACATATCCACAGTTAGACATTCATTTCGTACACAACAGCCTATACGAAACGACCAACAATATTTATTCGCTCTATCTGATGCGCAACGATGCAGAAAGCAACGATGTCATTTTGCTCGACAGCGACATTGTGTTCGACCCAACTGTTTTGAAAAGGCTGATAAACAACAATGACGACAATACCTTGGCTCTGAACAGCCACAAATTGGGTGAGGAAGAAATAAAAGTCATCCTTGACAGTAACCAAAGAGTGCAAGAAATCAGCAAAACCTGTTCCATCGCAAAAGCAGCAGGCGAATCCGTAGGCATTGAAAAGATGTCGGCCGCATATACTGCCGCTCTTTACAAAGAGCTGGAACAGATGATTGAACACGAGCACCTCTCAAACGTATTTTACGAGCAGGCCTTTGAAAGACTCATACCACAAGGTCACACCTTTGGCGTTACAGACGTGAGCGACCTCTTCTCAGCCGAGCTCGACACCCCCGAAGATTTTGAAGAAGCGGCACGTCACTTCACAAGAAACCGGATTTGAAAATATCATCCATCCCACAATACGATTTATGGTTCACTATGATATCAACGCACTGCATAATTGCGTACTCAACATTTTAAAAGGAATCGATGAGACCTGCCGCCAGCACAATTTGCGATACTACATTTTCGCTGGAACCCTGCTCGGCGCCGTTCGCCACAAGGGATTCATACCATGGGACGATGACATGGACATTGCCATGCCGCGCCCCGACTATGACAAGCTCATTGAACATCAAAAAGAATGGTTGCCGGCCAATTTGGAAATGGTATGCAACGAAACAGACAAGGACTATCCTCAACCTTTTGCAAAAATACAAGATGCCAACACCACCATTATAGAGCGCATACAGTTGCCCTATCTGGGAGGAGCCTACATCGATGTATTTCCGCTTGACGGAATGACAAAATCACCCATAAAACAAAGACTACACTTCTTCAAATACTGGTATTGGAAGCGGATGATATACTTTTGCTGCCGCAATCCCTATAAACACGGACACGGGCCTTCCTGCTGGCTGCCGCTGATAGTCAGAAGATGCTACACCTTACAATACATTCAAGCCAAAATGCGCAATTTGCAAAAAGCATACGACTACGAACAAAGCCCCTGTGTAGTTGACCACGACGATGGGCTGGCCGGCATCTTTGACAAAAGCATTTTCGGGAAACCAATTCCTTACGAATTTGAAAACCAACGGTTCATGGGACCCGAAAAAGCTACGGAATATCTGCGACTCAAATATGGCGACTACATGACCATACCAAAAAATGCACAGCAACGGCAGCACAACTTCGACATACTGAAGCTTGACCTGCCCTACCGAAAATACAAGGAACAAGAAAAAAAATAGACACACCACATTTGTTGGAAAAGTCACGGCTTGCTTTCAAAATCGCAGCCCACCAAAACAAAATCCTTCCCTATCAAAAATCAAGAAATCAAGGACAGGCAAAAAGCTTGCCCTTTATTTCTTTATGGACAGATAACAGATTAATAGACGGAAAGTAGTAACTTTGTAGCCTAATTGTACAATTTATGGAAGAAACAAAACAAATCAAAACCGCATTAATCTCGGTTTTTCATAAAGACGGGTTAGAAGACCTATTGGCCAAGCTGAATGCCGAAGGCGTGAAATTTCTCTCAACCGGTGGAACACAGAAATTTATAGAAAGCTTAGGCTATCCCTGCAAAAAAGTCGAAGACGTAACAACATACCCCTCCATCCTGGGCGGCCGCGTAAAGACATTGCACCCCAAGATATTCGGTGGCATCTTAGGTCGTCGCGAAATGGCAAGCGACCAAGAAGAGATGAAAAAATACGACATCACACCCATCGATTTGGTTATTGTAGATCTTTATCCCTTTGAACAGACCGTGGCAAGCGGAGCCAGTGAAGCTGACATCATAGAAAAAATCGACATAGGGGGAATATCACTCATCCGTGCTGCAGCAAAAAATTTCAACGATGCAGTCATCATACCCTCCAAAGCCGAATACAAGCCTCTGCTCGATTTGCTCAACCAGCAAGGCGCACGCACCACAAAAGCACAACGCCGCCACTTCGCCGAAAGAGCTTTCGCCACAAGCAGCCACTACGACACTGCCATCCATTCCTATTTTGAAGGCATCAAGTAACCTGAAAATTGCCTTACTCATCCGTCAAAAGAACTATACGACAACGACAAACATCGCATAACCAATGGGATTTTTCTCTTTCACACAAGAATTGTCCATGGACTTGGGAACAGCCAACACAATCATCATCAGTGATGACAAGATTGTAGTGGACGAGCCTTCGGTAGTGGCATTAGACCAACAGACCAACAAAATGATTGCCGTAGGCGACAGAGCCAAACTAATGTACGAAAAGGCCAACAGCAAAATCCGCGTAGTAAGACCGCTGCGCGACGGGGTCATCGCCGACTTCTACGCATGCGAACAGATGATGCGCGGCCTCATCAAAATGGTACACACAGGCAACCATCTGTTTTCTCCGACATTAAGAATGGTAATCGGAGTGCCATCGGGTTCAACCGAAGTAGAGCTCCGCGCCGTACGAGACTCGGCCGAACATGCAGGAGGACGCGATGTCTACCTGATATTCGAACCAATGGCCGCAGCAATCGGAATTGGAATAGACGTTGAAGCACCCGAAGGCAACATGATTGTAGATATAGGCGGAGGAACAACAGAAATAGCCGTAATCTCTTTGGGCGGAATCGTCTCCAACAACTCCATCAAAATAGCCGGCGACGACCTGACAGCAAACATACAGGAATATATGAGCAGGCAACACAACGTGAAGGTCAGCGAACGAATGGCCGAAAGAATCAAGATACACGTAGGCTCGGCGCTGACAGATCTGGGTGAAGACACACCGGAAGATTACATCGTGCACGGCCCCAACCGTATCACGGCACTCCCGATGGAAGTCCCTGTATGCTATCAGGAAGTAGCCCACTGCCTCGAAAAATCAATAGCAACAATAGAGACTGCCGTACTGAGCGCACTGGAAAACACGCCACCCGAACTCTACGCCGACATAGTAAAAAACGGCATCTACCTGACAGGAGGCGGAGCATTGCTGCGCGGTATTGACCGAAGACTGACAGAAAAAATAAACATACCCTTCCGCGTAGCCGAAGACCCCTTACACTGCGTAGCAAAAGGAACCGGCATCGCCCTGCAAAACGTAGACCGCTTCTCATTCCTGATGAGATAGCCCACACATAACTTGGCCTTCAGTATTGCCCGACATTCTTTTTTATAAAGAACAAGAAAAAGCAAGCTGAAGGCCAAGACAAACCAACCGCCTGCAGCACAAGGATGAACAACCTATTGGAATTTATCAAAAAATACAGCTATTGGTTCCTATTCTTAGCATTAGAAATCATAAGCCTCACACTCTTGTTTAAATTCAACCGCTATCAGGGAAGCATCTGGTTCACCTCAGCCAACGAAGTAGCCGCAAAAGTAAACAGCTACTATACCGAAGCAAAAACATTCATACAGCTTAGACAAGTAAACAGGCAGCTCGCCCGACAGAATATACAGCTCCAAGAACAACTTGCCAATCTGCGTGAAGCATACGAACATGCAACAAAAAAAGACACCAAAAACGATATCCGGGTAAAAGACTCACTAAAAGGATACACACTGATACCAGCAAAAGTAGTATCCAACTCCATCACAAAAAATGAGAACTACATCGTCATCGACAAAGGGGAAAACGACGGAATAAAGCCTGAAATGGGTGTAATAGGCGGCGGTGGAATAGTTGGAATCATCATATACACCGGCAAAGACTACTCATTGGTGCTGCCGGCCATCAACATAAAGTCAAACATCAGCTGCCGAATCCGCCACAGCCACTACTTCGGATACTTGCAGTGGACTGGCGGAAGCACACTCTACGCAAACCTCAACGACATACCGCGCTATGCAAAAATAAAAGCGGGAGAATATGTCGAGACAAGCGGATACTCAACAGTTTTCCCGCCTGGAATATTTGTAGGAAAAGTTAAAAGCGTATCAAACGCCCCTGACGGCCTTTCGTTGCAGCTCAAAGTCAACCTGGGAACCAATTTCGCCAACCTCAGCGACGTTTGCATTGTCATCAACAAGGCGCGTCCTGAAATCGACATACTGAAAGCCAACCTGGCAAATACTGAAAACAGCGGAAAATAACACATGATTGGAACTTTTCTAAAAAGGATTGCACAATTCATCTCCATATTAGCCCTGCAAGTACTTGTATTCAACCACGTACAAATCGTAGGCTATGCAACTCCCATGGTCTGCATCTACTTCATTCTGCTCTTTCCTTTAGGAACGCCACATTGGCAAACACTTTTATGGGCCTTTGCAATAGGCCTGCTGCAAGACATCTTCTCAAACACACCGGGAATGAATGCTGCGAGCCTTACTTTCGTAGGATTCATCCAGCCTATGCTCCTAAAGACATTCAGCCCGAAAGACGTTGAAGACACTGAAAAACCTTTTCCCCCATCAGCCAAAAGTCTGGATTGGTCACACTTCATACGCTACATGTCTATCGCAGTTATCATACAGCAAGTCCTTTTCTATCTGCTGGAATCATTTTCATTCTTCAACCTGCAAGAAATGGGCATTAACATTGCAGGTGGAAGCATCATGTCTATTCTGATCATAACTGCCATAGAAGGAGTAAGAATCGGAGGCAGCAAGCCAAACAAATAGCCATCGTGGAGACAGATGAAAGCTCTTAATCTCGAAAAAAGGAAGTACATCATAGGCTCTATTGCGGTTCTTATCGTAATTGTCTATATTATCCGCTTGCTTGCTTTGCAGATAATCAGCGAAGATTACAAAAAGAACGCCGATTCCAACGCTTTTCTGAAAAAAGTGCAGTATCCGGCACGAGGATTGATCACTGACAGAAAAGGACGTCTGCTTGTCTACAATGAACCATCATATAACATTATGGTTATTATGAACGAACAGCACGGCGTTGACACGCTCGAACTGTGCCAGACCATTGGAATCAGCAGAGAAGAATACATCCGGCGCATGAGCGAAATAAAGGATTCAAAGAAGAATCCCGGTTATTCGCGGTTTACGCCCCAATTGTTTCTCAGCCAAATACCTTCCAAACAGTTTTCGATACTTCAGGAAAAGCTTTTCAAGTTTAAAGGTTTCTATGTTGAGAAGCGCGCTATCCGCCATTACGCCACGAATGTGAGCGCACACATATTAGGAGATGTCGGCGAAGTCTCCCAAAAAGACATTGACAATGATTCCTACTATCGCCCTGGCGACTTCATCGGAAAGCTCGGTGTTGAAAAGTCTTATGAGGAGGATCTGCGCGGAATAAAGGGTATGAGAATCATGTTACGCGATGTGCACGGACGCATCAAGGGACATTATCAGGACGGCCGTTTCGACCGTGTTCCGGAGCCCGGGCGTAACTTGACGTTAGGAATCGATCGCGATTTGCAGGCTTTGGGCGAGCGGCTCATGCAAGGGAAAATCGGCAGTATTGTAGCGATAGAGCCACAAACCGGCGAGGTCTTGTGCATGGTTTCTGCCCCTACATTCGACCCTCACATGTTAGTAGGTGCCGACCGCAGTAAAAACTACAAGAAGCTGCGCGACAATCCTCACCGGCCCTTGCTCAACCGTGCCATCATGGGGCAATATCCTCCAGGTTCCACCTTCAAAACGTCACAAGGACTCACTTTCCTGCAAGAAGGCATCATCAGCACTCATACGCTTTACCCTTGCCATCGCGGTTTTTATTGCGGCCGTGTCCACGTGGGCTGCCATGGTCACCATTCTCCGGTCAATCTTATGTATGCCATACAGACATCGTGCAACAGTTATTTTTGCTGGGGTTTTTATCATATGATACAGGCACGGCGCAAATACGGCAGCTATGCAAACGCCGTCACACGCTGGAAGGATTACATGGTATCGATGGGATTCGGCTACCGTTTAGGTATAGACCTTCCTGGCGAAAAGCGTGGGATGATTCCCAACGCCGACTATTACAACAAGCATTACAACAAACGGTGGAACGGCCTCACCATTATCAGCGATGCCATAGGACAAGGCGAGGTGGCACTCACCCCGTTGCAAATTGCCAATCTGTGTGCAACCATTGCCAACCGCGGACATTACTTCGTTCCTCATGTCGTGCGCCAGGTAGAAGGGAAACAACTTGACACGCTTTATACCCGGCCGCACTATACGATGGTAGACAAGCGGTATTACAATTATGTAGCCCTCGGAATGCGTCAGGCCGTGCTTAGCGGTACCTGCAAGGCGGCCAACATTCCCGGCATCGAGGTATGCGGCAAAACGGGAACCGCAGAAAACAGGGGGCACGACCACTCTGTGTTTATGGGATTCGCACCCATGAACAAACCACGCATTGCTGTTTCGGTATATGTGGAAAACGGCGGCTTCGGTGCCGACTTCGGTGTCCCCATCGGGGGACTTATGATTGAGCAGTACCTCAACGGCTCTCTGTCGGAAGCCAGCCAGAAGCGTGCAGACCATTTTGCCCAGAAATCTATTTACTATGGTTCAAGAACACGATAACGCACAAAATATTCTCCGTTCCATAGACTGGTTTACGATTGTCATCTACCTGCTGCTCGTTGCCGCAGGCTGCATCAGCGTCATAGGAGCAAGCTACAACTACGGCGACACAGCCATTCTTGACTTTGCGACCCGTTCGGGCAAGCAGTTGATTTGGATTGGCTGCTCGCTTTTTCTGGGACTCGCGCTTCTGCTCACCGATGACAGAATCTATGATACTTTTGCCAACATCATCTATGTTGCACTGATGGCTATTCTGCTCATTACCCCTTTTATTGCCACCGACCACAAAGGTTCCTATTCATGGATTACACTTGGGTCGGTAAGCATCCAGCCTGCCGAGTTTGCAAAATGTGCCACAGCCCTTGCCCTTGCCAAGTATATGAGCTCGTATGGCTTTTCCATCTATCGCACACGCGACTTCATGCGTGCCCTGGGCATTGTCATCCTGCCCATCATACTCATCATCTTGCAGCATGAGACAGGCTCGGCATTAGTCTATCTGGCCTTCTTCTTTGTATTCTACCGTGAGGGCATGAGCGGCAGCGTTCTGTTCATCGGTTTTGCGGCTATTGTCTATTTCGTTGTGGGCTTGCGCTATGAACTGGAACAATTGCCTTTCACTTTAGCCTCGACAGGCAGTTTCTGTGTACTGCTGCTCATTTGGATTTTCACGGGTATGTTGGCTCTCATCTACAGTAAGAAGAAAGCCGATGCCTGCTATATTTTCATCGGCGGTACGGCAGTCACCGTCAGCACATACCTTGTTTCGCGCTATCTCGTCACTTTCGACATTTCCTGGGGACAGCTTGCCGTCTGCCTGTCTGCAGCCATATATCTATGCATCCAGGCTCTTCGCAGACGTGCTTCCCGATTAGCACTTATCGCACTGTTCACCATCGGTTCGCTTGCCATGCACTATTCCACGAACAGCGTATTCAACAATCTGGCCAGCCACCAACAAGTGCGCATACAGGTGCTTTTAGGACTGAAAGACGATATCAACGGAGCCGGCTATAATGTACGGCAAAGTGAAATTGCCATTGGGTCGGGCGGCCTCTACGGCAAAGGCTTCCTGAACGGCACACAGACAAAGCTCAAGTATGTGCCTGAGCAGGACACCGACTTTATCTATTGCACTGTCGGTGAAGAATTCGGCTTCATCGGTTCGGCCATTGTCCTGTTGCTGTTCCTCACACTCATTCTGCGTCTGATAGTTCTGGCCGAACGTCAGTCTTATGCCTTTGGCCGCATCTATGGCTACTGCATCGTGAGCATCTTCCTTTTTCACTTGTTTATCAATGTGGGCATGGTGCTTGGCCTTACTCCTGTCATAGGCATTCCACTGCCGTTTTTCAGTTATGGAGGTTCTTCGTTATGGGGATTCACCTTGTTGCTGTTCATTTTCCTGCGCATTGATGCAGGACGTGAAAAGTTCAGGCGCTGATGTTGTGGGCTTTGGTCTAAAGACAAAACCTATAAAAGCGCATTTCCGGCCTTGCCCGTCAAAAAGAATGCGTCAGAAAAAGTGTTGCAGCCTTTCAATCTTCTTTCTTGACCAACAGTCCCACGTCGGATATGCCGGGAAGTATTGTCCGGCGCATGATGTGGCTGACCGTAACAGTACCTTCACTGCCCTTTTCAAGATAGATTTTCCTAAAGGGATATTCACTTTGATATATACTGATACCATTGCCGCGATGATTGCCTTGCTTGTCGGTCAAAAGGCACACCACAGTGTCTTGCAATAGCGTATCGGGATGCTGATAGCGCTGCTTCACCAGCAGCCAAAGGCTTTGAAAGGGGTAAGCACCCGTATGCCTCAGACATATGCGCAAGCCATATATGCCGCTTTCGCGTATGGAATCGATGCGAAACGACTGCACATTATGCTGCTCCCACCCTTCAACGGGCGTATGGCGGTAAGCATAGCATACCGCCTTTTCCTGCTTGCATGCAACAAGCAATGCAACAGACAGGAGGATGCAGCCCCAACAACGCATCACGCTTCGTTTTGCTGCGAAGGCCGCTTATCGTTGGTTCCCGGCTTGCGTTCTGCACCATTGCCCGAACGACGGTTTTCACGATAAGGCTTGCGTTCTTCGTTATCACCGCCTTGCTGCTCTCTGCGCGGACGGTTGCCTCCGCGATACCTACCCGAACGGGCTTTGTTCTTTCTGCCATCGTTAGGCTGTGTTGCTCCGTTTTCTGCTGCAGCCTCATCGCGACGATTATCAGCGGCAGCAGCTTCACCTTTGCGTTCCTGACGTGGTGGCATGTTCTGTCCGCCACTTTTTCCACGGCTCTTGCTTTTCTTCTTTTTGCGTTTGTCAAAGCGCGTCAGACTCTCTTGTGTGGCCAAGTCAAGGTTGGCAGCAGCTGCAGGGCTCAAGGATTCATCGGTCAGTGTTGCCGGCTTTTCGCCTGCACGGTTCAGTTCTATTATCTCCCATGCGCGTTTTACGGGGATTGTTACTACGTTTTCCACGAGGTTTTTGTCAGTGGAATAGCTCACCAAGCCGGCTAACATATCACTCTTGAAATAATAGTATGTGGCTTTTTCTGTCTCAAGTTGCACTTCGCGGGGTGGCAACTTGGCGGCTGCTTCGGCATAGACACTGATTTCATAGTTCAGGCAGCACTTCAGCTTTGCGCATTGTCCGGCCAGTTTCTGAGGGTTGAGCGATACCTCCTGGCTGCGGGCCGCGTTGATGGATACGGTCACAAAGTTCTTCATCCACGTGGCACAGCAAAGCTCGCGCCCGCAAGGTCCAATGCCGCCTATGCGGCCGGCTTCCTGACGAGCACCTATCTGTTTCATTTCAATCCTTACACGAAACTCTTCGGCAAGCACTTTTATCAGTTTCCGGAAGTCCACACGTTGGTCGGCAATATAGTAGAAAATAGCCTTGTTGCCGTCTCCCTGATACTCCACGTCTCCGATTTTCATATCCAGGTTCAGCTCTTTGGCTATCTGCCGCGACTTAATCATCGTTTCATGTTCACGGGCTTTTGCTTCCTCGTATTTTTGCATGTCGATGTCCTTTGCCAGACGATAGACACGCTTTGTTCCGGCATCGCTCTTGAGGCGCACCTTTTTCATCTGCAAGGTTACCAAGGCTCCGGTCAGTGTCACGACGCCTATGTCATGACCCGGTGATGACTCTACGGCAACGATATCGCCTTTTTGCAATGGCAGGTGGTTGCTGTTGACGTAATAATCCTTGCGTGTGTTCTTGAACTGCACCTCTACCAGGTCGCTCATAGCATTGGCTCCCGGCACATCTGCCAGCCAGTCGTAAGTGTTCAGTTGCTTATCTTGTCTGCCACACCCCTTGGCACAAAGGCCGCGTTGGCCGCAATTCAGTTGAAACTCATCCATCTCTTTCTTTCTTCTATCTTCTGATCAAGACCGTTACATTTAAAGCAAAATCAAAAAACACGGTCTTGCCGTTTACATTTTGTTCTATATCTCTTTGTGTTTTCGCTGTTTCATCAACGAAATCCACGATATTCCTTTCGTTGATGAAACGGGCAAATTTGGTGGCGAAGCCGGCTTCCTTGTCCGTCATATAGTTAAGTTCGGGACGATGAAAATTGTATATGAAGTTTTCGCGCAGCAGGTTCTGCATATACCCAAGAAACATTTTCTGGCGCTCACGTCCCCACGAAGCTATCCCATCGCCCCACTGCTGAAGTCCGCGCACGTCGCGTGCATAGGCAAGACGCATCAGACTTACAAAGCGGTCGAAGAACATGTCGGTGGCATTATCGATATTTATATAGCGCAAAGCACTCAGATAACTGCCGTTGGAGATATGGGCCACCTGCCGCGCCACGGCAGGCTCCAATCCGTTTTGTGTCTGCAAAGCTTGTGCAACGACTTCAACCGGCAAGCGGCTCATCCCTATCCGTTGCGTGCGGCTCAGCACTGTAGGCAACAGCTGGCCGGCATTGTCAGACACCAAGATAAAGACCGTGTGCGGCGTTGGTTCCTCAAGGAACTTCAAAAGGTTGTTGGCTGCATTGCCTGTCATGCGTTCGGGCAGCCACACAATCATGACTTTGTAGCCTCCGGAATAGGAGGTTACACTCAATTTGCTCAATATATTGTCGCCTTCGGCATCAGGAATAACGGCCTGCTTGTTGTCTGTTCCCATCCTGTCGAGCCAGTCAGCGAGGCCGAAGTAAAGGCCTTCCTGCATCATGGAAGTCCATTCTTGCATGTAATCATCACAGGTGGTCGACTCGCTTTTACGTATAATGGGAAAGGAGAAATGCAGGTCGGGATGACTGAACTTCCTGGTTTGCTTGCATGCCGGGCACACGCCGCACGAGTCGGTTTCTCCGGGGTGCGAGCAAAGCAGGTAGCTGCCCAAAGCCACGGCCATAGCCAACTTGCCACATCCCTCAGGGCCTTCGAGCAATAAGGCATGAGGGCCGCGGCCGTCACGATACTGACGGATGATACGCGTTTTTACGTCCTCTTGTCCTATTACCTCACGAAACTGCATTTGCGCCGGGGCTTAAAAGATTCTTGAGGCCACGGCATCTACACTGCGTGCCCGGCCTGTGGTATAGAAATGTATGCTGGGAACTCCGTGAGCCATCAGCTCCTTGCACTGCCGTGCCGCCCATTCCACACCCACTTCAAACTGTTCTTCCTTGTCACGTGCTGCCATCATGGAGGTTGTGAGCTCCTCGGGCAAGTCGCAATGGAAGCTGCGTGGAATGCTCGTCAGCTGCTTTTGGCTCATCAAGGGCTTTATGCCCGGAATGATGGGTATGTCTATGCCGGCCTTGCGCACAAGCTCAACGAAGTCGAAGTACTTTTGATTGTCGAAGAACATCTGGGTAACTGCATAGTCGGCACCCAGCTCCACTTTCCTTTTAAGCCAGGAAATGTCGGTGGCCAGATTGGGCGATTCGTCGTGCTTCTCCGGATAACAGGCCACTCCGTAACTGAAGGGAACACCGGGCGAAGGTATGGGAGAGCCATCCGCAAAAGTGCCATTGTTGAAGTCGTTCACCTGCTTTTGCAGGTCGGTAGTGTGTTCATGGCTTTTTCCTCCCTGCCCAACGCAGCCTTCCTGCACCTTGTCTCCGCGCAGCAACAAGAGGTTTTCTATTTTCAGAAACTGCAGGTCGAGCAGCACATATTCGGTTTCTTCTTTCGTGAATCCGTTGCAAAGGATGTGCGGCACTACGGGGATGTCGTATTTGTATTGCAGGGCTGCGGCCACGGCAACCGTGCCGGGGCGACGTCTGACCATTTCCATCTCAATCAGGCCATCGGGTCTTCTCCGATACACGGGTTCGCTGTGGTGGGTCGTGATGTTGATATACTTCGGTTCATATTTCAACAATGTTTCCACCGTCTGTTCCAGTCCATCGATGCCTTCTCCTTTTTTGGGAGGTAGCACCTCGAACGAGAAGTCCGTTCCTTTTCCTTTGATCAAGTCTGTAATCTTCATTCTTTGCTACGCGCTTCAGGCATGAACCGATGGAAGTTCCGCAGTTCACGCATGTTTTTAGTTGCAAAGATACGGAAAAATAGCGGTAACAGCTTGAAGTTGTTACCGCTATTTTTCTTGGTCTGCCGGCAGATGTCACACCTTCAGGCGGGTGATTGCAGCCGTCATTCCTGATAGACTTTAAAGTCGGTGATGCGGCTTTTGAATTTGCCTGCCTGCTGCAAGGGGAATACAAGTGTGCGCACATAGTAGGTATATACCTTGCCCGTTTTCTCGTAGTAGCGTGTTTCCTTGTCCATTTGCTCCACTATCTTTCCGTCGATATAGAGGTTTGTCACCTTGTTGTTGCCCTCAATGGTGATGTTCATGCGCCTGCCCGGCTCCACATTATAGCGGAATGTGTTGAGGTAGCCTTCGCGACTGAAGCCCAGCATGCCGCGGACGGGATCTGACAGATAGAACACGGCATTGGGTGAGCTGAACAACACCGTGCCCTTTTCTTCGGCTTTGCCGTCGATATTAAACGACACTTTGTAGTCGTAGCCTATTTCGGTATAAGGTGTCTTTGCGTCGGGTTTCAGCTCTGCACATTCATAGACCAGCCCCGGCTTTTTGGCCAGCCGTCCTGCCTCGTTCACCCCGGGAGCCTCGCTGAGCTGCTTGCGCTTGACGTCGAACTCGGCAAACGGGAGCTTCGGCACTGCCGCACCCCATGTTTTCGTTGCCAGTGTCTGCATGGCAGGAAAGGCGCGGTCGTGTATGTCTTTTGTGGTGATGCCGTTCTCGACATGGTCGTTCCACACGGCAAACATGCCGCCCAGAATGGCCGGATCCTGCTCTTTGAAGACAACGTCGCCCACATGGGCAGGCGTCCAGTTTTCGTAGAGATACTTGGTGTTGAGGTAGTCATAATAGTAGCCTGCGGCGGGTACGATATAGAGGAATCCGTCGGGGATGGATATGAGCTTGTAGCCCTGTGCCGCCATTGCCTTTGGGTCGGCATAGCCGTTATACCATGCGCTCATGATGACATTGTCCGATTTCACCGGAGTTGTGCCTTTGGCATGGGTCAGCGAACCCCAGAAGCAGGCCTGTTTGCCAAAGCCCTCCACGTAACGTATGAAGTGGTCGGCATAGGCACGAAACTTTTCCACGATGGCCTGGTCACGGTTGGAATATTCATCTGTGCCGATGTGCATCTTAGGGCCTCTGAACACGGGATTCGGACCCTGCAGGTATTCTTTGAGCAATGCCTCCATAAAGGGAATCACGTTCGGGTTGTTCAGGTCGAAATGGTCCCAACCATATTCCTTGCTTCCCAGCTCATTCTTGTATTGTACAAAAGCCAGCGTATGTGCGGGGGCATCGATTTCGGGAATGATTTCCACGAAGCAGGAATCGGCCATCAGCTGGAAGTCGACGAATTCTTTCTTGGTATAGTGCCCGTCGCGTGCGGCCAGACCGGGATAGGTTTCAGACTCCAGACGGAAAGCTGCATAGGTTCTGGTCCAGTCGTCCCTGAAGAATTTGGCTGCGGCATTGTCGTTCAGGTGTATCTGAAAGGCATTCATCTTATAATAGGACATGATTTTGACGTAGTCGCGCAGGAAAGCCATGGGTATGAACTTGCGGCCGCAGTCCAGCATGAAGCCACGCAGGGCATAGTCGGGATAGTCGCGTATGAAGCCTTTCGGCAGGTTCTTGTCCTGCTCTGCCATTTGCAGCAGGGTGCGTGTTGCCCAATAGACGCCTACGGGCTGTGTTCCTGTCAGTCGGATATCCTTGTCTATTTGTATGGTATATCCTTCCTTGCCGAGTTTTTTGTCTGCCTTGAGGGCCAGCACGATGTCGCCTTTCGAGCCTTTGCCCGGCTTTACTTGGGGCCGGAAGCCCAACAGTTCGTCACAATCGGCGGCCAGTTGGCGGGCCACACGTGCCAGAGCGTCATTGCCTTCCGTATAGGTGATGCTTGTGGCCGGCGACACGGCCAATGTGCCGTCGGCACCTTTCCACTCTTTCAGTTCGGGAATTACAAACGGTTTGGCATTCATTGTCTCGTTCTTTGCCATGCCTGCGAGGCAGCAGCAAAGCAGCATGATGCTGCAACAGAGTCTTGGTTTCATCTTTTTTCCTTGTTATCGGGTTTCGGGTTATTCCTTATATAATAGGTAGGGACGTCGCTTTGCCTTGAAGCGTGCCACGTCTTCTTTCCATGTTTCCTTGATTTGGTCGGCTGTATATCCCTGTTCTATCATGGTTCTGATGGCACGGCTGCCCACAAGCTTCTCAAAGAAGGGGCTGAAAAAACTGTCGTCTGCCTTCAGCATCCGGTAGGCCTCGATGACATACTTCAGGGTGAAGCCGTCGCGGGCTATCTCTTCTTCCGACAGATGACTCAGGTTGCGGCCATAGCATGCAATGCCTTTCTGCGGCGGGTTCTTGGCTCCGGGCCTGCTTTCGGGCACAAAGCGATAGGAAAACAGCACAAGTCCGGGATGGCCGTAAATCTGGAAAGGCAGGTCTGTGCCACGTCCCACGCTCACGGGTGTGGCTTCAAAGAGACACAGCGAGGGATAGAGCAGCACGGCCTGACGGTTGGGCAGGTTGGGCGATGGGGGTGTCTCTATGGGTACTTTGGTTTGGTGGGTATAGTGCTTGCAGGGTACCACCGTGAGCCGGCATTTCCTGCCCTCCTTGAGCCAGCCTTCTCCGTTGATCATCAGTGCCAGTTCGCCCAACGTCATGCCATGTACTACGGGTATGGGCAGCCAACCCACTCCCGAGCGCAGCGACATGTCCAATATGGGGCCATCGACATAGTGGCCGTTGGGATTGGGACGGTCCAAGATGATGACCTCTTTGCCCAACGGGGCACAGGCATCCATCAGGTGGCACATGGTGACATAGTAGGTATAGAAGCGCAGCCCCACATCCTGTATGTCTACTACGAGCACATCGAAACGCTGCATGGTGGCCTCGTTTTTCAAGGGAGAGTCCTTGCCATATAACGATAGGATGGGCACTCCGGTACGGTCGTCTATACTGCTGTTTATCTGTTCGCCGGCATCGGCAGTGCCACGAAAACCATGCTCGGGCGAGAAGATGCAAGTCACGTCGATGCCTTTTCCAATCATCACATCGAGCACATGCCGTCCATGGGCCAGCCCTGTGTGGTTGGAAAACAGTGCCACACGCTTGCCTTTCAAGAGGGGAATGTATCGTGAAGTGCGCTCGTCGCCGGTTATGATACGTGCAGCAGCAGGACGGCTCACGACTGCAAAGAGTATCACAAGCAGCAGCACAAGGCTGACGGTATGGCTTCTTCTATAGTTGGTTGTGCAGGATGTCATCATGAATACTGTTTATTTACGGCCGTCGGGAAAAGCAGATATGCGCAATCGTGCGGCACCCATGGGCACAAGACGTATGGGCACCACCTCTTCGGCACGCGGCTCGTCTTCGTAAGGTAAGACACCACAGAGGCCGTAACGGTCTATTTTCCAACTTGGGACAAGCCGTCCCTGTGCCTCGAATATATAGGGAACGTTGTCGAGGGTAAAGGGGTTTGCACCCTCAGCCAAGCCACGTTGTTGCTTGAGAACTATAGGCTTGTCGGTGCACAATGCATAGTTCCAAGGGGTTGTGGGGTATATTTCATAGGTGGGCCAAGCCGCGGCATCGGCATTTTTCTGCCACTTGGAATCACTGATAGCTGTCTGTAGGGAGCTTTGCTTGACATAGCGTTCGCCTATCTCCAATGAGAGGGTGAGCGGGCCGTAGTCTACGCTGACGCTGTTGTTGTTGACCTGCCAGCGACGCAGGGATATCTGCTTGGGCAGTGTGAGCTGCACGCAATCGCCCTTTTTCCACTCGCGTTCCAGCCTCAGGTATTTGCCTGCCTGCAGGGTGACATCCACCGGCTGGCCGTTGACGGTTGCCGAGGGTTGGTGTGTCCAACTGGGGATGCGCAGGTAGAGGGGATACTTGGCTTTGCCTCCGCTCTCTATGGTAAAGGTCACACGGTCATCGAAAGGATAGCCTGTATCTTCACGTATCACCACCTTCGTTCCGTTGGCTACTTTGACTGTGGCCTCGCAGGCTGAATAGAGCACTGCGGCAATTCCGTTGTCGGGAGTGGCCAGTATGAGGTGCTCGGCATAGTAGGGCCAGGCAAACCCGTGATTGTGTTGGCAGCACCGGCTGCTAAAGGGGTTCATGGCCAGGAAGGGACCTGGGTTCTCGATTCCCGGGCTATGGTTCTTGGAATCGCTCAATACCATGTTGGGCGATGTGATGTAGCGCAGGGAGCGATAATCGGGCATGAAGGCTGCAGGATAGCTGTTGAAAGCCACGTCTTCGCAGTTTTCGGCCCACGAGGGGTCGCCGGATATGAGCAGCATTATCTCGTCCGAGGCCATCTGCTCTGCGAAGCCGCAGGTTTCGGTGCCTTGACGTGGGTCGAAATAACCCATGCGGGCGTTCTCGTCGGCCCCGAACATGCCACCCGGCACCTGGCCGAAGGCTTTGCGCACATGACGCTGCACGTTGTAGCTGGCCCGCAGCATTGCAGGGTTTTTAGAAAACATATAGTAGATGGCGGGCTCGCGGAAGCATTGTGCCACATTGACGTTGTGCCAGTTGGGCAGTGCCTGCTCACGGGTCCAGTCGGCAGTGTTGCGATGGAGCTTCTCGGCCAGTTCGAGCAGCCAGGCCTCGCCTGTGCGGTTGTAGAGCCAGGCAACGCTCCACAGGTTGTCGCCGGCACGGCTGTTTTCCCAATAGTCTTTCATAAACTTGTCATCGGGCACCGTGAGCTGATACTTGAAATAGCGCGACATGAAATCCGGCACTCTCTTGTCGCCGGTATATTCATAATAGTTCTGGAGAATCCACAGAGCCAGCATGTTGGGCCATAGATCCTGCACGCCCTTGCGCAGCACCACGGGACCGAAGTTGCCGTCGGGCTTCTGGCTCTTCAAGATGGCTTCGATCCACTGTTTGGCCGTCTCGATGCGTTTCTTGTCGGCCAGCACATAGGCCATGTCGGCATAGCCGCGTAGCCAGTAAGGCACTTCTTCCCATCCCCACTTGCCACCCTGGGTGAGCCAGGCGTTGTCGTCGCGCTGCAGCCATGCACTGATTTCGTCGAGATGGCCGCAAAGTCCCTCCTGCTGCAGACGCAACTGGGTGAGCAGCCAGCCTGAGGGACGGATGCTGCCCACGGGAAGTTTGATCAGCTGCTGCGGCGCAAGCGGAGCACGGTTGCTTACATAATTGACATTGCGACTGTCCGTAGGAATGCGGTCGGTGAGGCTCGTCTGCGCCACAGCCATGACATGGCACAAGGGCAGAGACACGAGCAACGACATCCAAAGTCTTTTCTTTTTCATCTTCATGTGTTTAGATTGCAAAGATAATATTTTATGTCCACGCAATGAAATCTGCGCTCCCGTAAATTGCGTTCTGCCACAACTTCAGCCGAAAAAAGCCACCGACGAGGCTGCAAAGCCCGGCTTCGCAGCCTTCAAAAAGCCACTTTCTTGATGTGCTCCGGCCGATGCACACATGCGTTTCGGCCGAGATACACACGTGCTTCGGCCGGAGCACACATGCATCTCGGCCGGAGTACACACGTGCTTCGGGCGGAGCACGCCATGCAACCCGGCACTTCTCTACTGGCAATGACACGACATGCAACGTCAAAGATGGCTCTTCCAAGGGAAAAAACTGCCCGAAAAGGGCCTCATAAGCCGCTTTTCCGTATCTTTGTAGCAGCATTAAGACAATCGAAAACAGCATGAAAAGATTCGCACTTGCCGCAGCGGCACTTTTGCTGGCCGTGACTTCACTGACGGCAAAAGACTACAAACGCCCCTCGTTTAAAGAGGAACTGGTATGCAAAATGGGCGAAATCACCCCGAAAGACGTCAAAATAAAAGGCTCCACACAGGGATTTGCCGCGTGGGGGAGATACGGATTCGTGTTTCACGACGGCGGCCAGTGTGTCGTGGTAGACCTGGAGAAGCGCGACTTTCTCACCACCTTCTTCCTTGAAGACAACCGTTCGCACTGCAACAATGCCTCGTTTGGAGTGGAAAAAGCCCGGGGCAAAGAGTCGGCCTTTCCCCTGCTCTACATCTCGGAATGCAAGGGCGAGCACCGCTGCTACGTCACCGACATCACCACACATGGCGGCAAGACGGTGCAGACCATCTATTACAGCGGCGAAGGATATACCGGCTCCTATGACTGGTTTGTTGACCGCAAGCACAAACATATCTATACCTACGGCACCTGCGGCAAGGACAAACTGTTCAAGAAATTCAGGCTTCCCAAGCTGAAAGACTCCGACATGCGCGGCGAAGTGCACCTGACCGAAGCCGACGTACTGGACCAATTCACCATCGGCGGCATAGGCATCTATCAGGGCAGCAAGACAGACGGTAGATATGCCTATCTGGGAGAAGGCTATCCACCCCACGACCGCAACCTGCACGTAGTGGACTTAAAGAAGAAAAAGAAGGTAGCCACCGTTAACGTCAATCACCTGCACCACGAGCCCGAAGGCCTGGACATCAGAGACGGCTGGCTCTATGTTGCCATGCACGTATCGCGACAGCCCCGCAACGGACTTCTGTACCGCTTCAGCCTGAAATAAAAGAGAACACAGCAAAAAACAGCGAAAAAACCTTCGAAAAAAGCGGCTAATCGACAAATAAACATTATCTTTGCCACTCACAAACAGGCACAAGCCTGTCGCAGCCCCAAGGCAACCGACAAGAAAACATCAATACATATATAAAAAGACCCAAATGAACAAAATCATTCCCGCAATGGCAATAGGCCTCCTATTAGCCACGCCCGCAATGGCAAAATCCTATCGTCTGGCCTCGCCCGACGGCAAACTCGTGGCCACCATCGACGATTCGAAAGGCATCACCTATGCAGTCAGCTACGACGGACAGCAGCTCATCACCCCGTCACCCATATCCATGACCATCAACGATGCCAAAGACATCACCATAGGCACCCGCGTGAAAGCAGGCAAAATTCAGTCACACAAAGGCCTCATCAAAGCCATAGCCTACAAAAAGAGCCAGGTGGAAGACAACTACAATACCCTGACATTCCAACTCAACGATAAGTTCAGCCTCGTGTTCCGTGCCTATGACGAAGGCATCGCCTATCGCTTTGTGGCAGCAAGGAAAAAAGACTTCATCGTGCAGAGCGAGCAAGCCTCCTACAACTTTGCCAAAGACTGGAAAACCTACCTCCCCTATGCCAACGCATCGGGAACCATAGAGCAACAGTTCCGCAACTCGGGGGAAAACACCTACACACATACCGAACTGTCGAAGGCAAACCCTGAGAAAATAGCCTTCACCCCCATCATAGTAGAGGCCGACAAAGGCGTGAAAATAGTCATCGCCGAAGCAGACCTCGAAAACTATCCCGGCATGTACCTGCTCAACAACGGCGGCAGCAAGCTCAAGGGAGTATTGGTGCCCTACCCCAAGAAGATTATACAGGGCGGCCACAACAACCTGGAATATCTCGTTGAAAGCCACGAGACCTTCCTGGCCAAAGCCAAGGCATCGCAGGCCTTCCCCTGGCGCATCATCAGTGTGTCTGCCAACGACAAAGACCTGCTAAACAACGACATGGTATACCGCCTTGCCTCACCTTCGCGCGTCAGCGATGTACACTGGATAAAGCCCGGTAAGGTAGCCTGGGACTGGTGGAATGACTGGGGACTCTATAACGTGCCCTTCAAAGCAGGCATCAACACCGCAACCTACAAATACTACATCGACTTTGCCTCCAAACAAGGCATAGAATATGTCATCCTCGACGAGGGATGGGCCGTCAACCGCAAAGCCGACCTCATGCAGATAATACCAGAAATCGACCTCCCCGAAATCGTCAACTACGCCAAGACAAAAAACGTAGGCATCATCCTGTGGGCAGGCTTCTGTGCCTTCGACAAGGATATGGAGAAAGTCTGCAAACACTACTCCGAGATGGGAGTCAAAGGCTTCAAGGTTGACTTCATCAACCGCGACGACCAGCTGGCCGTAGACTTCGTATACCGCGCAGCCGCCACAGCAGCCAAGTACAACCTGCTCATCGACTTCCACGGTGTGTACAAACCCACCGGCCTAAACCGCACATATCCCAACGTGATCAACTTCGAAGGAGTGGCAGGTCTGGAACAGAACAAGTGGAGTTCCATGGAGAGATACGACCAGGTAAACTATGATGTCGTACTGCCGTTTGCCAGAATGTTTGCCGGACAAATGGACTACACACAGGGCGCTATGCTTAACGGCACAAAGCAAACCTACCGCGCTTCAAACACAGAACCCATGAGTCAGGGCACCCGAACCCGCCAGTTGGCACAATACGCCATCTTCTTCTCACCCCTCAACATGCTTTGCGACTCACCCACCCACTACGAAGAAAACCCCGAGTGCACAGAATTCATAGCCAAATTTCCTGTGGTATGGGACGAGACAATCCCGCTCGAATCAAAGATAGGTGAGTACGTAGCAGTGGCTCGACGCAGCGGCACCAAATGGTATGTTGGGGCAATAAACAACTGGAAAGCCATGGACATGACACTCGACCTGAGCCCGCTCAAGATAGCAGGACGTGCGGCACAAGTGGTAAGCGATGGCCCGAATGCAGCCAAAATTGCCGCAGACCACCTGCACCAACGCATAGTGATTCCGGCCGACGGCAAGGTGAAAATACACCTCGCACCCGGCGGAGGCTACGTGCTGCAGACACTCTAAAAAAGGCACAACAAAACAATCTTTCAATAGGGAGTGCCGCACCGCGGTGCTCCCTTATTCCATTCACAGCATACAATCACCTGTCATACACCCCGCACAACCACATTTCAGACTAATAGACTCACAAAAAGACAAAAAACAAGCGTTTCACTTTGAATTTCGCTTCGTTTACATTAACTTTGCCAAAAATACAGGCAGAAAGCCCTCATGAGTCCGCTCAACAAGATAAAGAACATACGAAAAATCAAGAAAATCCGCTTGCACCACGAGGGGACAAGCACACTCATAGGCGGATTTGTCATACTCCTGTTGCTCAATGCCGCCATCTACAGCCTGTTTGACAGCAAGATTCCATTCTTCTGCATACTGGCAGCATCACTCATAGTCTACGGAATCATGGTCAACTTCTTCCGCTGCCCCATCCGCATCTACGGAGGAGACACAAAAAACATCGTCGTAGCTCCGGCCGACGGCAAAGTGGTGGTCATCGAAGAAGTGGACGAAAACGAATACTTCGGCGACAGACGACTGATGATATCCATCTTCATGTCACTCGTCAACGTACATGCCAACTGGTTTCCCGTTGACGGATTCGTCAAAAAAGTAAAGCACGAAAACGGCAACTATCACAAAGCCTACCTGCCCAAAGCCAGCACGGAAAACGAACGCTCCATGGTGGTCATAGCCACTCCCGAGCATGGCGATATACTCGTACGCCAGATAGCAGGAGCAGTGGCACGCCGCATCGTCACCTATGCCCGCGAAAACGAAGAATGCTACATCGACGAACATCTGGGCTTCATCAAGTTCGGCTCACGCGTAGATGTATACTTACCCCCGGGCACGGAAATATGCGTCAAAATGGGACAATCCACAGTAGGCAACAACACAGTCATAGCAAAACTCAAATAAATGCCTTCATTCATAGCCCGCAACATACCCAACACGCTGACCTGCTGCAACCTCATCTCAGGTATCATAGCCACAAAACTCGCATTCGAATGCAACACAGAGTGGGCCATGGCCTTTATTATAATAGGTGCGGTATTCGACTTTTTCGACGGCTTCTCGGCACGACTGCTGCACGTATCATCACCCATCGGCAAAGAGCTCGACTCACTGGCCGACGTCACAACATTCGGAGTTGCACCATCGGCCATCGTCTTCTCCTTGCTGTCGGCCTACAGTCCCGACATACCTCTGCTGCCCTATACGGCATTTCTCATAGCAGCATTCTCTGCATTGCGGCTGGCCAAATTCAACCTTGACACACGTCAGACCACCTCATTCATAGGGCTCCCCACACCGGCCAACGCACTTCTGTGGGGTGCCATAGCCATAGAATGCACACAAACCTACAGCACCCGGCAGCCACTCCTGGCAGGCATCATCACAGGAGCCGTGGCAGTGACATGCGGACTGCTGGTGGCCGAAATACCCATGTTTGCACTCAAATTCAAAAACTTCAGGCTGAAAGACAACGCGCTGCGCTACTTCTTCATCGTTACATCACTGGCTCTTATACTCATATTCCACATCCTCGGAATCGCACTCACCATAGTATGGTATATCATCCTCTCCATTCTCACACAAAGAAACAGCAAGAATGGCACGCCATTTGCACCATAAGCATTAAACAACATCAATAGCACATGGGTCTATTCGGAGCTATCATCGTCGGTTTCATCGCCTACTTCCTGTATAAACGCATACGGGCCATATATAACGTACTGTTCAACAGCGCACCGGACAACCGCAGACAAACACAAAACAACCGGCAACCACAACAGCCCAAACAGGAAAACAACAACCGCATCATACACGACGACGAAGGCGAATATGTAGACTACGAAGAAATAAAAGACAAATAACAGGACTTTCACTGTTAAAGAAAGCCTAAAGCTTTGTAGTATCAGAAAAAAGTTGTTCCTTTGCACTGCTTTTCGCGTAATCGCTGGCAGGATGCAGAGTTCCCTGTTATGTTGCGCGGAACTGACAACATAACAAAACTCCACAAGTAAATGGAAGACTTCATTAAAGTAGCTGAACAAGCATTCAACACCAAGAAAGAGTATCCCGCATTCAAGTCGGGCGACACCATCAGCGTAGCCTACAAAATCGTTGAAGGCAACAAGGAACGTATTCAGGTATTCCGCGGCGTAGTCATCAAAATATCCGGCCACGAAGACCAGAAACGCTTCACCGTACGCAAAATGTCAGGCACAGTAGGGGTAGAACGTATCTTCCCTATCAACTCACCAAGCATCGACAGCATCAAGATTGAGAAATATGGCAAGGTGCGTCGTGCCAAACTATACTACCTGCGCGCACTCACCGGCAAGAAAGCCCGTATAAAAGAAAGACGCGTAACCTTCAAGACAGAAGCCTAAAAACAAACAATACAGCCATCAGGTCAGGGCAGCATCACCGCCAAGCACGGCAATGCTGCCCTGACCTGTTTTATATCCCCGACTCAAAAAACCAATGCCGAAGTTTCCGAAAACACCGAAAAAAGCAAGAGAAAAGCTTGTATCTGCAAGCAAATTCTATTAACTTTGGCCTTTGAATATTACAAGGACATTACAAAACACTACAGCCATCGAAAACACTGACGACATATTGCTCCGGACAATGCAACAGATGCCGGCCATCCAACTGGAACAAATGGGGAAGATAAAACTCATGAACCGTACTGACACAAAGTTCCTTACCAACAAGGAAGGGCTGATGAAAGTATTGGAACTGGCAAGAGATGACTACTTCGTGCAGGAAATAAAAGGCAAACGCATCGCACGTTATCGCACCACATATTGGGACACCGATGACCACGACTTCTACGTAATGCACCACAACGGGCATAAGCCACGATTGAAAGTCCGCGTCAGAACCTACGAAGACTCACAGGGACTCACCTACCTTGAAATAAAGCGCAAGGACAACCATGGCAAAACAAAAAAGAGAAGAACCGAAGTAAAATCACAGACAGAAGTCATAGAAAGCGGAGGTGACACCTACCTGCTCGAACAAACAGGCATACACATCGACACTCTGCACCCATGTCTGCAAAACTACTTCAAACGCATAACCCTCGTCAACAAAGGGAAAACAGAACGACTCACCATAGACTACGACATACAATATACCAACTTCGAAACCCACAAGACTGCAGATTCCGGCAACCTTGTCATAATAGAACTGAAACGAGACGGCCTCGTTTTCTCTCCCATCAAAGAGATTCTCACGGAACTGCGCATACGTCCGCACGGCTACAGCAAATACATCTTCGGGTCGTTCCTCACCAATGACAACCTGAAGAGCAACCTTATCAAGCCCAAATACGCAGAAATAAAAAAACTATTATAGAACCATTTATACCATCATACAATGTTAGGACTGTCAACAACGTTATTGCTTAGCGCAACCACCTTCATGGGATTAGACCTGATCAACATCCCCGGACTGATTGAAATGATTACCCGCTTCCTGCTCAACCTGGTAGTAGTATGGATTATCGCACACTTCTTCTACTATCCTAAAAGCCAACGGCGTGACTACTATTTCACCTTCATGTTAATCTCCGTGAGCATCTTTATGCTGATATACCTGATGGATGGTTCAAAGATGAAGATAGGTGCCGCCCTCGGTCTCTTTGCCGTATTCGGCATCCTACGCTACCGCACAGAATCAGTGCCCATCCGCGAAATGACATATCTGTTTTTCCTGGTGGCACTGTCAGTAGTCAACGGCATGGCAGCCAAGCTGAGCCTGGTAGAACTACTCGTAGCCAACCTCATCTTCATCATATCAGTAGCAGCGTGTGAAAGCAATCTGCTGGCCAAACACGTCTCGTGCAAGTTTGTCAAATACGACAACATCAAACTCATAGTACCCGAAAGACGCGAAGAACTGATTGCAGACCTCGAAAAGCGATTGGGACTTAAAGTCATCAAAGTGGAAATAGGTTCCATCGATTTCCTGCGCGATGCAGCACTCATCAAGGTTTTCTACAAAGGAACATTAGACTCAAACACAGCAGAAAGCGTTATCAAAATGCCAAAAAATTATGAATAAGAAAAGTTTACTACTCGGCTTAATCATTGCAGCAAGCCACTTCACCCCCACACATGCCGATGACTTCGGCCTATGGACGGATGCAAGCATCGCACAGAAAATAGGTTATACAGGCCTCAGTGCAGATGTCAGCCTCGGCTTCCGCGCCAACAACAATTGGAACAACGTTGAGCGTTGGAACCTTGGAGTGGGTCTCAGCTACGACATCTGTCCGTTTCTGGAAACAGGCATCGGCTATGATTTCATTTATGCCTACAACCCTTCCGAACAGAAAGCCAACTACAACAGCAGCAACGTATGGCGCGGATACAATATAGAAAATGCTTTCTGGCGTGTCAAAAACAGATTTCACTTCGAGATGAAAGGCAAGGTTGACGTTGGACGCTTTAGCTTCTCCCTACGCGAACGCTATCAGCTCACCGGATACAATCACCGTTGGTTGCGCGAAGACAAGTACCGCTTTAACGAAGGAACCAATCTTGACGGCACAAGCGACTATATCTATGAAGGTAAAAGCTACTTGCTGCGTGATGGCTATCCCCAAAGTGAAATGGAGCTCAAAGAACACAAGAACAAGCATTACCTGCGTTCACGGGTACAAGCAGAATACAACATTCCACGCATACCGCTCACACCTTACGTCTCATGGGAAATCAGCAACAACCTCTCCAACGGCTTCTCTTCTGACAAATATCGTTACAGCATAGGTACCGACTGGAAAATAACAAAAGGACAACACCTGTCCATCGGATATGTCTATAACGACGGACAAGACGATGATGACGAAGGAGACCTTCACGCCATACAGGTGTCCTACAAGATAAAAGGGCTCTTCTGGAAAGATCCGACAAAAAAATCAAAGAAGAAATAGCCTTTCCACTCCAAAAAGCAGCAAAAACGTGAGCGTTTTGCTGCTTTTTCTTTATCCGTTAACAAAAGATAGACTTGAAAGACAGCCGCAACCGTCATTTATAACTATCTTTGCAAGCCTAATAAAAGGCTGACAAACAATCAACGGCAGACCGAACTGCCTACTCCAGTCTCAAATTACCAACAATAACAAATATGAAAAAGTTCGTACTTCCAACCCTAATGGCAGTAGCCCTTGTATCGTCTGCATCAGCACAGACATATAAGTTTCTCGTACTGCAGAACCAAACCGGAAGCCAAACAGGCTTGCTTCTTCAAGGCCTAAAGCTGACTTTCAGTGGCGACATCCTGACAGCATTGCAAGACGGAAAGCCAACAACATTCCCTATCTCGTCACTACAAAAGATGTTCTTCAGCGCAACCGAGACAGGCATCAAGTCTATCGGAAATGACAATGCTGCCTTTTCGCTGGACGGCTCTACCTTGACAATTAACGCCCCAGCCGGTACTATCGCAAAAGTCTATGACACCAAAGGCCGCATGATTATGTCAACAAAAGTAACGACTGACGGCAAACCAGCCCTCATCAACACGCTTCAACCGGGCATATATGTAGTAAAAGCAGCACAAACATCCCTTAAATTCATCGTAAAATGAAAAAGCTTCTATTCTTCATAAGTTGTTTCATCCCTGCTTTGACGCTCTCCGCTCAAAGCATGTACATCTATCAAGACAACATCGCTACCGTAGTCAATGCCCCCACAGCCGGTGACATGACATACGGAAAAGAAACGCTGACCGTGCAAGGCATCACTTTCCCCCTGACAGCCGTCGACAGCATCATATTCAAGGACAACACCGTTCCGACCGACAGTGTGATAGTTGAATATGCCGGAAATGCGGCCAAAATCTACGTGCCCATACAAGTCAGCCCATATCTTACCGTCACCACGGAAGGGGCACATGTATCCATCGCATCGTCACAAACAAACGACAACGAAATCAAATATGCACTCAAAGGTGCAAGTCAGAACGGCTCTTTCTACCAGACAGGAGCTTACAAATGTTCTCTCTACCTGAACGGAGTAAGCTTGGCAAGCTCCAAAGGAGCAGCCATCAACATCGATAATGGCAAACGCATCAACGTATATGTTGCCGATGGAACGACAAACAGTCTCACCGACTGCACCG
>ERZ808252.291-NODE-291-length-50951-cov-5.407537_pt1 | contig 50951 bp, 38 predicted proteins | sample MGYA00521242_ERZ808252 | MGnify/ENA primary metagenome ERZ808252 (study PRJEB31516, sample SAMN03275581) | gut metagenome | biome: mammalia-associated habitat; material: feces | host: Papio cynocephalus | place: Kenya | collected 2012-08-07 ... | reverse complement strand
ATATGGACACGAAGGATAGTAGATGAGTATATTTTAAAAGAAGGGATGATAAAATGTTAAATAAATATAAAGACATATACAATGAAGCACATAATAAAGCTGAACAAATAAAAATATTTCTTGTTTCAAATATACGAGAAAAAACCGATAATTTTGTAGATTATAACGGAACATCTGTTATTTCAGAATATCTCTCTTTGAATCAGCAAGAATTAATTGTTGAATCATTGAGGAATAGTGGATTTGAAACAGTTTGTTTTATAGACGAGATGGAATTTATAAAAAGTTATATTACTAACAATTATTATCAAAATATATCAAAATATCCAATTGTTATTAACACTGCTCAAAAAGGTACTGCTATTGGTCGTAAATCTCTAATTCCAGCATTCTGCGACCTGTATGGGTTATGTCATACAAATAGCAACCCATATGTTGTTAGTTTGGCTAGAAACAAATACCATTGTAGTTGCCTTTTAAAATCTGTTGGATTACCAACAACAGATGATTATTTGTATCTTCCAAATAAAGGCTGGTTATTAGGTAAGCACCCAAATAAAGGTCAAAAAGTAATTGTGAAATTAAATTATGAAACATCTAGTATTGGTCTCACATCTAATAATATATTTATTTACAATTATAATAAAGACTCTTTTATTGAGGATCTTGCCAAACAATTTAATCAGCCGGTAATAGTAGAAAGTTTTATTGAAGGATTTGAGGTGGAAGTACCCGTTATTATTGGAAACGAAACAGAAGTCGTACTTCCAGTAGGTATTACAGTAAATAATCAAAAAGACTTAGGTGATTTGATTTTAGACTATGATATAAGAAAAGACTTGAAATTTGGATTTTATAATTTCGAGAAAACTCAGCCAGAAATATCAAAAAAACTTGAAGAATGTACAAAACATGTGGTACAATTATTAGGAATTACGGGATTTGGAAGAGTTGATTATAGAATTGACTATAATAACAATATATATGTAACAGATATTGCAACTAATCCTCACATTACAAAGGGGATGTCCTTTTATTATGCTTTTTCCGAAAACAATTTGAATTATACTCAAATGTTGGAAACACTTATTTCATTAAGTCTAATTAAAAACGGACATAGTTTATGGTGACAATGTTTATGAAAAATGAAGATTTTACAATTAATATACTTACAACTGACGGTCCTCAGTATGATTACTTAATTTATGTACTGGAAAATATATTTACAATTAATGTAGTTATACGCGAACCTGGTAAATATCAGCGGAAACGATTGATTTCAAGAAAAAAATATTATCGTTATATTAGCAATAGATACCAATGGTTTTCAAGAAAAATTTTGGGATATAATAAATATAGAGTAAATTATTTCAAGTATATGGGACCTCTTAAAAGTAAAATTGTAAATACAACAAATATTAATTCAAACAGTGTAATCGAATTATTAACACAAAACCCTTCTAACCTTTGTATTGTTATGGGGACATCCATATTAAAGAAAAAAATTATAGATGTATGCAAATCAGAAATTATAAATATACACGGTGGTTATTTACCATATTATAGGGGAAATAATTGTATATATTTTGCATACTTAAATGACGATTGGGCACGAATAGCAAACACAATTCATTTTATAGATACTGGAATTGATACTGGGGATATCATAGAAATTGTCCATCCAACAATTTTACCCCATGACACACCAGAAACTTTATATTGTAAAGCTAAAAAAAAAGCAATACATACTTTGGTTAAAATCATTAAAAAATATCAGAATAATGAAGAAATACCAAGAATTTCACAAGATGTTCATGTTGGAAAGCAATATAAAACAGAGGAGCGCAATATAAAAACAGCTATAGTTTATTATTATAAACAAATTAAAAGGATGTTTAAAAAAGAAAAGATACGAAAATGACTTTTTATGAAAATATTATTGCTAAATTATCTGTACTGGCTTTATTCTGACATATCCCAATTACAAACGGCCATAAACGCATATCCTAAACCAAAGTATTTCCAAGCTAAATCTTGATAGGTTGGCTGTATTGAAAACAACTTTTCAAGCCATTCTTTTCCAGTGGCAATCGTTCCCGATTCCATTAATTGAATAAGCAACTGATTCTTTTTTGAAAAATAAGATCCATTTATTAAACGCTTAGTCAAATCCTTAATATTGTATAATTGTTGCACTGCAACCTCAGTTTGCCCTAGTAAATACTGGTAAATTGCCGTATTTGTAACTACCCGGTATTGATATAGCCCCTCCTTCTCTTCTGTATCGTAATGCAATAAAGCTTCATTATATAAAATATCAAATGCTTTCTGAGGATTATTTTTTAAAGCCCAAAAAATGCTGAGATTTGAATTGTAAAATAATCGTTCTGATATTATATCTATTCCTGAAAGCATATCTTCATAAAGGCGAATACATGTATCTTCGTTTAAATTTCCAGACAAATATCCAGATAATATATAGTTATTTCTAATTAATTGTATTCGCGGAAAGTCAATATCTTTATTGTTCCTTTCAATTTCAAATCCTTGACTAGCAATATTATAAGCTTTCTCAAAATCACCTTGATTTATAAGGATTGTAGTATAATTACCTAAACAAATGTAGTATTGTTTTATATCCCGTATACCATATAAACTATTTCCAAAGTAATCAAATGCATCTTTTACAAACACTGCAGAAACATCGATGTTATGAATGGAATTTGCTACACGCTTAATAATATATAATCTTTTATTAGCAGTGTCATCATAATTTATACGTTGAGATAAACTCTGAAGAATATCACTTTCAATTTCTCTGGCTAAATCAATTTCACCCAAATGCGCATATGCAATCATGACAACTTGCGAATAACGTTCCCATATATCTTTCTCACCATTAAATGTATTATTTTTTCTAATATCGTTTGACTTAGTAATAACATTCCGTATTTCATCAGAGGCTATTGTTTTTGAAAAACAGCGAATTTTTAAAATATCTCTTTCGGCTAAAAGTTCAATCGGAAATATATCTAATATCAAATTCAATTTAGAACTTGTTTTTTTATACTCTTTCTTTGAATATAAACTATAAGCTTCTTGCATCAATTTGAGATATTCTCTGTGCATAGGAGTTATTATTGGATTCATCTCTTCGTAAATGCTATCAAGATTTTTTCCATATAATCGTATTTGTTTTACTGCTTCTAACATATATAGTATTACAGCATCCTCAGTATCAAAGCACTTAATACAATATCTAGCCCTTCTAAGATATTGATCTGGTTTAATTTCTTTGATACATAATGCTAGAGAATGATAATATTCTGTATGATACTTTTCTACTTTAGTTTTAAATATTTCTCTAATAATATCATGTGCAAATTTAATATAGTCACATTCCTCTGTCCGCTGTGTTATTGTAAGCTTACTTGTTTCAGCAATAATTTTCTTTATTTCAGTTTCTGTTGATTTTGTAATGTTACGTAACTCATAAATAGAGAATGTAATACCTATTATAGATGCATATTCCAATGTTTTTAAAATTTGGATACTATTAGCATTATATTCTTTTAATCTTTTTTCCAATACTGAACTTAAGTATTTCTTATTATTTTCATAAGTAGCATTAAAATCAAAATCGTGATTATTTATTTCATTTATAACCTCAAAAAGAACCTGCAAATGTCCATTAACAAGATTAAATAACAAATTAATCTGTGTATCCGAAAAATTTTGTAAGGTGGTATTAAATAAGGTGTTCTTAAATTCTATCAAGCCAACTGTAGGAAATATGATTTCTTCATAATTTAATTTAACTATTATATCTTCCAGAAGATCAGCATGAAGTGTTGATTGGTTAGTTGTTATAGAAAAAATCATAGTAAAATTACTCAATTTGTTAAGATTTAAAATTGATTTATTCGTAAGCAATAATTTAAGAAATTGAAGTGAACGTCTATCCCACCAATGAATATTATCAAAAATCAATACGACATAAGATTTTTTTAATATTTGTCGCAGTTTTGCTAATATATTTTGTTCTTCATCATTTAGAAGTAAGTTATGTGATGTTGCTTTTGTTGCAACGAAAGATTTAATTATATAACTGATTAGATTACCAGCAACTGGGATTTGTTGGGATACTTCGGCAGCTCCTCCAGCAATTAACTCCTTCTTAGAATTTCCACTTGAAAATAAAGTTTTTTTAAATGGATAATATTCTCGATCATCATATTGGTAGTCTCCATCGAAGATTACAACATGATATTGATTTCCAGCAAGTTTAGATTCTAGATGATTTAGTGCAAATGATTTTCCACTACCAGATTTTCCCTTTATTAAAACATAACGACTACCTTCTTGTATTTTATCAACTATATTTTCGATAAACTTCAATTGATATAGTAACAACCCCATAATTCCTATAACCAGACCTTTCATTTAAATCAAATATACTCATCTACTATCCTTCGTGTCCATATAACCATCCGATAATATTTTGTTATCAGTATATTTTATATTATATCACCTTCTTTCCAAGTTTTCAATATTTTTTTACATTTTTAACATTAGTATAAATTATATATTCATACGATTTCTCGGATGCTTCATTCTTAATATTTCCATCTGTTTTTTTGATGCTACCTCCGCATAGATTTGTGTTGTTGTAATGGAAGCATGTCCTAGCATTTTTTGTATAAACCGTATATCCACTTCTTCCTCCAAAAGTAACGTTGCAAATGCGTGTCGAAACATATGCGGTGTAACATGGAGATTGATCATTGCTAACTCCGCATACCGCTTTACCATTCGTCGAGCTGCCTGCTCAGAATAACGCTCTCCAAAACGATTAAGAAAGAAAAATTCTGTTTGGTTCAACTCAATCTCCCACTGCCGTTTATACTCTTGTAGTTGTTCTAATACCTGAACGGTTCCTATCTGAAGATACCGTTCCTTATTTCCCTTTCCTTTTATGCAGAATATACCTTGTTCCAAATCAATATTTTTTTGCGGTAGATTACATAATTCTGAAATACGTATACCCGTTGCAAAAAGTGTTTCAACCACTGCAATATCACGATTTAACAGTTTTGTTCTACATTCCGTATTGTTTTCCTGTAATTTCAGAGAATACATATAACTTAGCAGCATTTCTAACGTAGAATAAGGAATGGTTCGAGGCAAAACTTTCTCCTCACGAAATTCCGTTCGAACTTTTCGTATTGGACTATCTTCTATTATCTCTTCTTCCTCCAAATATGAATAAAAGGCCTTTAAACTCGCAATCTTGCGCTTTACAGTCTTTTGTTTGTAAATGTCATGCAAATGTAAAATGTATTGTCGAATTACCTCTCTTGACATTACAATCTCTTCCTGTTCACTAAAGTCTGAAAATTGTTCCAAATCAATACGATATGCTCTGATCGTCTTTTCATCCAGTTTTCGCTGCTTTCTCCCATAATACAAATACTCATTGATTAATTCTGATTGTTTCTTCATGATTTTCTCCTTTTTCAAGCAAGAATATCACACAATCTCTCATTCTTCAATTGCTTCTTTCCCTCTCATCTCCATCCACATCGCCTTTTTCTGCAGCACCTGTCCTTCCTCTATCTCCGGGCGGATGATTGACTTTATCACTTCTTCCGAAGCCTCTGCCTGCAGCAGATCTCTTATCACATTTCTTCGTATCTCACCGATCCACTCGGAAGCATAAATGTCAAGAAGTGTCAGCGAATCAAAGTTTTCTACAAACCACACTTTCCGTTCCGCTTCCTCCCGTTCTTTTTCCGCATGAAGGGCTGACTGTATCATACCGGCAGTGATGGTCGGCTCTCCTGCCTTTCCCTTTTTATCGTTCGGAGTAGAATGAATCTTCTTTTCCATCTCATCCAGATCCATTATCATAAACGAAAAAGCATCCAGTTCATAAAGCCTGATATTTTCATTTTTGTCTTTCTGCAGTTTCAGATAATTTAGTGATTCTTCGCCGAGAAATTCACACTCTTCCATTGGCTTTTCCTGTTTTTCTTGCTGCTCTTTTGGATTAAAAACACCACACTTTCTTGCTTCTAAGTATTGTTCATGCTCCCACGGAAACCACTTTTTATCCCGGATCGGATTTTCCCCACGCACAAAGATAATGCATTCATCATCTGGTAAAAGACGCAGCTCATACTCTAACATCAGCTCTCTGCCCAGTACATCATAGTTCTGACTGTACGAGCCACTGGAGCCTTTGCTTTCCCCACTGGTTCGTTTATCAATCGTCCACTTACCAAGTAACTTTGACACATACTCGTAGGTACTTGCCTCATTTCCGCCAAGATAGATAAAAGTATCGCAGTTTCCCACAATCCCTTCCCATGCACCATCCGCAAACAGTGTTTTCAACTGTGCCAGAGACTGTAAAATCGGCACACAGTACACACCTCGGCTACGGCAGGTTGCAAGAATCTTATCAAAGTTGTTCGGCATCTTGATATTTGCCATTTCATCCAGCCAGAAACCAACATCCATCGGCAGCTTTCCACCAAAGAACCTCGCCTGACGGTACAACTCCTGAAAAAGCAGGGTATAAACCATGCCCGGCACGAAGTTAAAGGTATCATCGTCATCCGGGATAATGATAAACAGATTGCTTTTTGTTTTCTTGTCTCCGTCAATTCCGGTACCAAACTCATCCAACGGAATGTCATTGGATGAAAAGATTTCCAACAGTTCCTCATTATCGAAAGGCTGCATACGGGCATTTACGGTCATAATAACGGAACGGATCGTTTCATCCGGACCTCCCCGGTATCGCTGATAGGCTTTTACCGCCGGATGATCCGGCTTCTTTTTTGCCAGTTCTTCCATACGCAGATCCAGTTTCGGCGGTGTGTCCACATCCACAAACTGAGCCTCATCCAGCAAATATAAAATCGTTTTCCAGTTTTTCTGCAATAGTTCCGCCCGCCCTCGTTTCTGATTATATACTCCCTTGGGACATTCCATCCAGACATAGAGGAAAAGGCTCTCCAGAAACATTCGTTCCGCCTTCTCCCAAAACGGGTCTTGAGAAGAATTTTTGATGTTTGGAGAGTTTGTATTCTGTATCAGATTCGTCACAAGTTTAGTCACATCACTCTTACTGCGGATGTAGAGAAACGGATTAAAGTGCATACTTTTTTCCATTTCACACAAATTCAATGTATATACTCTGGTATCTCTCTGCTCTGACAGCCATGCTCCCAGTTCTTCCACAAGGCTTCCTTTTGGATCGGTATAAATGTTGCAGTCATGCAGAGACAGTAGGTTTGGTGTCAGGAAAAAAGCGGTCTTACCGGCACCGCTTCCACCAACGACAAACACATTGTTATTGCGAAGAGTATCGGAATCATACCGAAACCGTACATTCTGTGACAGCACTTTATTTTCCGGTGACAAACCGCCTTCCTCGTCAGCTGTCTTTGCCGCATATTTTTCATTAAACTCCCGTACTTCGCCCCACTTGGCAGAGCCAAATTCATTGCCCGGCATCCGGTTATGGTCACTTCTGCTATACGCCGTGAAACTTAAAACCATCCATAAAAGTCCGCCGACAAACACCATGCTGAGACTTTTATCGTTATATATCTTCATGGGATGTAATAAGCACCAGACAATCTGTGCCTTCAGTTTCGCCATTTCCACATCTAAGATATACAATCCGCTTAAACAGTAAAATAAATAGAGTGTGGGCAGCAACAATGCCACACACACTCGTAATAAACTCCGCAGTCTTCTTTTTCTCATGTCACCGGCAACATGAGTTGCACGGCTTTTCCCTTTTTGTTTTTTCACCAGAATCACCTCTACATTTTTTTGTTCTTCGGAGTGTTGACAGATTTTTGCAGCAGCCTCTTTTCCAAAGACGGACTGTCTGTATTCCACCTGCCTCGCTGATGTTTCAAGCACTCTGTCGCAATCTCTTCGTTTTTCTTTACATACTTTCGCAGCTCCTTTCCATTCGGATCCAGTTCTGTGATCTCTGACATATCCGATCGTTTCAAATAAGCGAACAACCGCTTTCCGTCATCCGATAAGCTGGTTGTCTCCTTGTCCAAACAGATACAACGCACAAAATCCTTTGATTCCTGCTGTTCTTTCGGCAGATTGGCAATATACAGATTCGGAGATTCTGCCACCATCTGTGTTTCCATATCAAAGGTAAGCGGAATGTACTCCGGACTTTGGTATCGCTCTTTCATCTTTTCAAGCGACAACACTTTTTCCACTGTTTTCTCCGGAACCAAATGAGGGACAGAAGATTTTTCCGGAACCTCCTGTCCCTCATGAAAAGATGGAAAGATTGCTGCATACTCCGGCTTTAGTTTTCCGATCATTTTTACACGGTCATCGCCTACCGGGGCAAATGCCTTTTCCAGTTTTGTAATATCCAGTTTTACTTTTTCTTTCTCATTGATGTTTTTCCTTTGATCCAGTGCATATCCCCATAGTTCTCCCTCCCGTTTCAAACAGGTAATCACCGTCTGTCCCTCATCCAAAAGAATACAGTCGGATTTTTTGATCCGTATGGCACTCGAAAGATCTTCTCCCAGTCTGCCACGGGGAATGCGAAACAGATAGGCATCCTTTTCCTCCCGCAGAAGAAGTGATTCCACATTGATGCTGATGGGAAGATATTCTTTATCCCTGATTCTTTCCTGGATCTCTTCCAACTGCTCCTCGTGCATCCTGCCCTCATATCCTTTAGCAGCAAGTTCGTTAAGATATTCCAGTCCTCCCGGACTTGCCGTTCCAAAATACTCATCCAAATCCATTTCTTTTGCTTCCTGCCGAAACTTCTTTTTATAATAATCAATCACCAGCCGTACACTTTCCACATCATCCGGATTGTAGGCAATCTGTGTATAGCCGTCTCCGAGATTTAAGTCCGGCAGTTCAGAAAATGAGACTTTTAACTTCTTTAACCGGTCATAAAAGGCAATCAGCTCTTTCTCATCCTCCAAAGGAATGTTTAGGATGGTGTAACGACCGCCTGTCATTTTCTCCAGATCGGATAACTTCATAGTGTTGTGTGTTCCCTCACTGGCATAATGAAGTTTCATTCGATGCTGTAATGCTTTCACCTGTGCGATCTGCACTCCTTTCTCGGCTCCCTTTGCCGAGAACCGTATGGCTTTTCCCAACCCTTCCAGACCTCTTCCATATAATTCTATGATCTGCACTAACGATTGTAATTCTTCACTCATTTGCTTGCCCTCCTGCTTTTCTTTACATTTTCCTGTTTGCCTTTTTGCTGCATCATTTCATAAAATTCGATACATCGTCGTATCTCCATCACATCCTTTCGCTTCTTTGCCATTTCTAAAATGTCCTCTGCCGGCATTCCTGCTTCTACCGCTTTCCGAAGCTGTTCGATCTGTGCTGCTGACAGGTCACTGTCCTCAATCACATACTGCATCACACTTTCATAACCACTCTCCGGGTTCTTTCTTTGGAAATGATTTTCTAGCATAAACTGTATTCTTTCTGCGGGATTTTGAATTTCATTGGTTGCTCCTTGCATTTCTGAATCCATCCCCAAAAGAATACAGAGCATCTTTTCATGCTTTGTCAATAGGTCAGTAGTATTCATCACAAGATAACTGTCTATCTGCTGTTCTGACAATCCATATCCGACTCCCATAAAAATCAATGTCCACTCGGCATCCGTTGCTTCAATCTCATGCTTTTGGATCAGTTTCTTTACTAATGCCATCTGTTCTGTTGTCATAACTGTTTCTTCCTCCTCTGCTGCATCGTTTTGATGAGTTCTTTCTGCACTCTTCTTGTCTCTTTTCGTTTCACATACATGCCACATTGTTTCGTCTCATTTTTCATTTTTCGAAGAATACTGACACTTCGTTCATGGATATACAGCGGTGTTCCGGTTCGTTGATACAACCGCCTTGCCTCCAACACCTGCCGTACCATTACCTTCTGATATTCCGACATTTCTTTATACGGGATAAATTGATAATTTCTGCTCATTGCCCAGTCAAGTTTTGTATTTCTCTTCTCTGCTTTCTCCCGTTTCACCGAAACTCTGTCGGCAGTCTTTGAAGCAATGCGTCGGTCAATGTCTGCCGGCATATAGCCCTCACTTAAACGATAGGTACGAATGGCTTTTCCTCTCCCCGGCGGTGTCAAGGCAAGATAGACACCATGCTCTCTCGATACTCCTTCCCGCAGTTGGTAATCATAATGCCGCACCAGACGCTTCTTGAAATCTGCATAGGATCTGCTTTCCAAAATGCACTGGTCAATATCCTGCTCCACCCGTTCTTTTCCCGTCATTGTTCCTTGCTTCCTGTCGTAATCAGGTGAATAATCCAACGCCGGATCTTTCTCCTTTAATGGTCCGGTATGGTATTTTTCAGCCAGCCGGTTTGTAAGCGGGCGTATCACTTTCTCCCAGTCCCCTTTTTCATACCGGTACTTTCCACCATTTCTTGCCATGGAATTGAATACCAGATGCATGTGCATATGGTCACGGTCTTTATGAACTGAGCAGGCATAATCATAACGATCTCCCAGATATTCCTCGACCCACTCCCGGACAAAACTCAAAGCATCTTCCGGTGCGATCGTTTCATCCTTTGAAAAAGAAAACTTAAAATGATACCCCTGTCTGGTTCCGTGCGTGGGATGCATCTGCTTCGTCAAAAAGAAAGTATACAGAATCTGCTCCGGTGTAATGCCTGCATTACTAAAGCACAATCCATCCGTTTTCTTCTCATTCATAATATAGGGAATGGACTTTCGTAAATGTTCCTCTGTCTTAATGGTATCCATCTTAATAATGAGCGACATTGCGATCACCTTTCATAATCCGTATGGTATGTTTCATCATTCCATAAACTTCATCCAATTTGCAGAGCAGTTCTTCACTTGGTTCCACATAATTGTGCTCGTTATACTTTTTTGCAATCTGATTGATATTGACACCAATCTTGTTGATCTCATAGATCATCCGCACGATGGAGGATTCAAACTCATCCCTCGTCACATCCGGCGGGCACTTTGCCACACTCCGAATATACTCGCTCATGGTTTTATGATGCAGGCTTGCCTGCTCATTCAGTGCTGCCTTTTCCTCCGGTGTCATTCGTACTCGGAGAATCTCTGTTTTCATGTCATTCAAACAATCACCCCTTTCTTCTGTCTGGACATAATGTCCAAACATACCATTTTTACTGCTTTTTTGATGTTCATTTTTGGCACATAAAATGTGCTTTTTATCTCTTCATTCGAGCCTTGCAAGATACGCATGACGTGGACACATCCATGCACATATCTTGTAAGGGGACTCGTCTCCGCTCCGCTTCGGTCCGTGCATAACAGACATCCACAGGATGTCTTGCACCCCTTATACCCCATTATGCAGGTAGTAGTAGCGTTATTTTTTATGCTTTCGTCTGGAACTGACTTTTGACGATTTTTTCTTGTCCTTTTTTGTCTTATGTGGTTTCTTTTTCGCTTTCTTCTTTTTATGAACCACCTTCTTTTTTGCCAGTTTTTCCCTTTCTGCCTTTTGCTGCTGTTCCAGCTTAGCCTGTTCTTCCTGCAATTCCTTTTCCTTCATCTGATTGACTGCCGCTTCATCGTATGATGTTTCTGAAAGTGACATCTGACAGCTTTTCAGATTGTAATTGCACTGATAGACACTGCCATCTGACAAAAGAACAAAACTGGTTACATCAAATGCTTTGGTTTGCTGATAGGTCAGTTTTTTGACGGATCTGCATTTCCTGTCCTTACAAATCTGAATCAACTGATTCTTCAAATCTTCATAAGCTATGTCCGACATAAATCCTAAAAAGGTACTAAGGTTTGTGGTATCCACAGAAATTGCTCCTTTGGTTTCTTCCGGCAGCTCACGATCCAGTGCTGTCTCTGTCGCAGCTACAGATGCCCCCGATGCTGTTTCTGTAACGACCGCTGCACCGGTTGCCGTATTGGTTTTATGAACCGTTTCCAATCCTGCCTGATAACCTCCCATCATACTTTTTATGATAGCTGCCACAATAATGGCAACGAACATAAAAAATACCAACACTGCCATAACAGTCTTTCTTCCCTGTCCCCTGTCTCTTTGCTTCCAATAAAATCTTCTTATGTTTCTTAACATGATTTCCTCGCTTTCTGTCCCGTTTGGACATAATGTCCAAACGCTACTTTTTGTCCTATCTCTTTAACCGTCTGGACATAATGTCTAAACGCTACTTTTTGTCCCATTTCTTTAACCGTCTGAAATAAGTAAAATTCGTATAAACACCAAACATCGGTCCCTCTGTATTTCCGGTCAATGAAGAACCGCTGGAACTGGTACAGTGAAGCCAAACCACTCTGCCATCCTTCATTTTCCCACAATAGATTCCAACATGATTTGCTCCACCGGTTCCACCTGTCTTACTTTTCAATCCAATGTCTCCCGGCTGTAACTGGTCAACAGATATGTCCTGAAACTTTTTTGAACCGATAAAAGTTGCTGTCGTAGAACCATATGGCACACTGGTCACTCCTGCTTTATGAAATGCCCATGCGGAAAAAGCAGAGCAGTCCAAAAACTCCGGTTTGTCCCGTCCATCCGACTGCCGTTTCTCCATGCTGTATTTTACCGTCCCGATTAAAGAAGCACCTTTTTCAATCACCTCCCACGCCTCCGCCGGTGCTGTATTATTTTTCTTCAATTCTTCTAAAATCTTTTTGGCGGATTCATTGGATACACTGGTTTCTTCATTCATCACATAGTAACGAAGTACATGAGGTACATACTCGGTATCACCATATGAACTGTAACCAAGTTCCGCACACATCTTCGCAGAAAAGATCCCGGCATTTTCTTTGGTGTAACAGCCATAATTTTTTAATGCCCAGTCTATGTAACCATTTCCAAAGTTGTACCCCTGCAGGGCAAGTGAAATTCCTTTTATGTCATTCGTACTTTGACACTTCGCTTTTGTCAGGCAGTCCGATAATTCATGCGTTCCGCAGTCAATACTTTCTTCTGCACTGTCAATCGGTGGATTCACATTGTAATAGGATTGTGCCGTCTGCATGACATCCGGTTCCGTTCCTCCGCTTTCCTGTTCAATCACGGCAAGACACAGATCCACATAGTCATCAATTCCATATTTTTCACAGTATTCCGAGACAAGTTCACGGAAACTTTCTGTCTTTTCAGATACCTGTGCCTGATAGGTTCCATCCTGTGATTCATTAGCAGCACCGCCGGAGCCAACCACTACTCCGATTGCTCCCACGATAGCTGCCACAAGAATAATCAAAAGAAGTGCTATCCATACAGCCGGATTTGCCGCTACTGCCTGAACAACACTTTGTATCGTTTTTACTAGAAATTTGCCTACCTGTGCTCCTGCTTTTACTCCTGATTGAACAGCCTGTGCTGATTTCTCTGTTGACTTTCTTGCAGCCTTTCGTTTTTCCCTGCTTTGCATGTTTTTATGTACGAGTGTTTTCATGCCGCCTACTGCTGTATGTGCTCCTTTTCTGGCAGTTTCTTTAGAAAGCCTGTTGGGGGTATCTTCTGTATGATCCGCATTTCTTTCTTCATAAAAATCAGCTGTCACACTGCTTCCAAGCAGCATCAGATGCATGGACTGCACCATAAGCTCCCTTGTTTCGTGAATAGAAAAAAGGACACGCTCACTTTTGGATGAACTGCCCTTCTTCTGCTTTTTGCCTTTATTCCATTTTTCAATGCCTTTTTTCTTAAACCGACTCTTTTTCCGCCGTTTCATTTTTTCCGCCTTAGCCATTTCTCTGGCTTTCTTTAACATTCGCTGTTTGGAACAATAATCCAGACTTTTGAACACACGCTTCGCCGGCTCACTTAATGATTCAATGACCTCTTTGTCAAGATGATCCATTCGCTGCCACCTCCAATTATATTCAGTGGGCTGTATGTATGCTTTTGATTTTTCTGTTGAATGTTTTGGGGAAATATGATATATTGATATTAGAAAAGGAAAGTACCCACTCCAAAGTGGATGCTCCCAGGGAAATTTAGATGTCCTTACGGACACCGCCTATCCTGTTGGCAGACAGGATAGGCATTTTTATTTTCGCTTGTTTCTCTTATTGAGAAAGGCAAGCAACGCTATAACAAGACTACCAAAGGCACATAACAACGTTAATATGCCGATGAAAATCGAAAGGATTTCAAAAGCTGTCATCTGCGCCACCTCCCTTCCTATGTATTCCGGCAAGCCGGTCATTCGGTGTTGGGAGGCTACCACCCTGTCATGGGTATTTTCCTATGGCTTACGCCATGCAACTAATATATCATTTTTTCCGCCATAATTCAACGATTTTCGTCAATTCATTTGCCCTTATTTTCCCCTATTTGCCTGATATTTTTTTATTGACCATCTCATGAAAATTGGTATTAAATAACTGATACAGACTGCTGTCTTTTTCCATTGTATTATCAAACGGAACAATCTTATCGCCAAACCGGATAAGGCCCATTCCCGGCTCTGCTCCATTCACACAGGCAAGCTGCTCGGAAGAAATATCAAACAAATCTTCCACTGCTTCCTTATCCATTGTTCCCTGATCCAGCAAAAGCATAAATTCTGAGTTAGAAACCATTGTTTTGGTAGAACGGTTTCTCTGTGCATCAATCAAATTCTGGCTCATCCCGGTACAGATACCACCACGCTTGCGGACCTCACGCCACATCTTCTCCAGTGCATGTAAACTGTATTCTTCTCCCCAAAGTTCGTGCATCTCATCCACATAAACCCAGGTAGCAACTCCATCCGACTGGTTATACTTGATCTTAGCCGTGATACTTTCAATCATCACAAGCATTGCCATTGCTCGCATTCGTTTTCCCAGTTCTGAAAATCCGTACACAGTAAATCGGTTCTCATCAGATATGGACTGCTCTCTGGCAAAAATGTCAAGAGTACCATCTGCAAATACTTCCAACTGGTCTACGATCTCCTGTGCTGCCTCATTTCCATCGTAATGCTCAAGAATATAATCTCTCATCACCGGAATTGTCGGGGATTCCGGACGGTTTCTTGTCCGTCTTTTATCTTTTCGCTTCTTAAAATATTCCTCATACATATGACTGACTGCCTTATCAATCACAGCGATATGTCTGCTAGTAAGCGGCACCGGTTTCAATGCCTGCTCACAGATCGCATAAGCAAACTCTGCTTTTTCTGCCACAAAGCGGTCAATGTCCGGCACAACATCCGGTACATGAAACGGATTGACATAAAAGACATTTTCCGCAGACTGTGTCAGATTGATATACTGACCGCCCCACGCCGCAGCAATGTCTTTGTATTCTCCCATTGGATCTACCACGATAATGTCATCCTTTGAGAAGCATAACACCTGCCCCATCTCTGATTTCTCATTATAGGACTTTCCGGAACCCGGAACACCAAACACCATCCCGTTTCCATTCTTTAATAATTTACGGTTTCCAATAATCAGATTTTTGGATACCTTGTTAAATCCATAGCAGTATCCTAAATCATCATGGATTTCCTGCACATTAAACGGAATGAAAATGGAAAGTTCCTCAGAGGTAATTGTCCGCATCGTATCGACAAATCTTGCTCCCGTCGGCAATGATGTATTTAAGGCATCAAGCTGTCGATAGGAATGTGGAACAATATCCATGTTGTGTGTTTTTCCAATGATACGCACCTTTTCTGTCCGTTCCTCCAGTTCTTCCATTGAAGCAGCTTTTACCACAATGGTAATCCCCACATAAAGAAGCCGCTCATCGAATGAAGAAATACGGTCAAGCATCTCCTCCGTATCTCTTTGCTGCTTTCTCCTCTCATAATTGATGTTGGTAGAATAATCTCCATTTTCGTTTTTCAACTCCTGCTCACGGTTAATACTTCGCTCATTGGACATATACTTTTTCATCACCATCTGATATGCCACATCATTGTCAAGCGGCTCCACATCCATCGAGTAAATGATCGGGAAGTCCATGTTTGTCAGTTCATTTAAGAATTGATCCGTCAAACCGTTCGGATATTTTCTGATAAACATCACACAGGCACAGCTTCCACCCTCCATTTCCAAATATTCCGGATGCTCCCGCAAAGAAATATTGATAATGTCATTTCTCCAGTCCCGTTTCAGATGCAGATATTCGTTCCAGTTAAAAGAAAAAGATGCCTCGTCACCCATGCGATAATAACTGTGTAATGCTCGCAAGCGTTCCGTGGCATCTAATGGTATCAGACAGCTCCCCAATCGGTGAAATAACTGCTGTATGGAAAATTCTATCGTATTGAAATAATTTCTGGCACTTTCATAGTCCGGCTTTCTGCAGCTGACAATAAAATACTTGGATTGCAAAAGACCTCCCCGTCCTTCCTGCAATCGCTTTTCAATCAGTTTGTGGTATTCTTTCGCCAACGGCTCCATTTCTTTGCTGACTGCCTTCTGCAAAATTTCTTCCCGCAGCCTTCCATTGTCAGCATAATGATTGGATACAATCACTTTGTAACTGACATTCATTGACCGAAGCAGCGTTTCAAACCGCTTGCCGGTTTCTTCTTTTTCTTCCTCATCCTGTGTGGAAAAGTTAATATCATCAAACAGATACATCCTGTCAAACTGATGAATTTTCTTTTTCCCTCCGTCTTTGTTTGTCGGACTCTCCAACTCAAAGATACCGTTTTCTGATATTCGATAGATTGGTATCGTATCCTGGATACACAGTGGCACTTTGTAAATGCGTTCTGTCTGTGGAGTCAGCGAGTCCTTTCTGAATAATTTTAGCATTTGTTTTAACCTCCTGTTCTTGTTTTAAGTATGAAAAAAAGAACTACCGAAGTAATTCCTTTTTTCTAATTATGTTGTTTCCTTCTTGTTTCAGACTTATTGTATTTTCATACATTGTTGTATCGGTTATATTAAAGTAACATTTTCTTGTAGATTACCCTCAATAATTTATCGACAACAAACTCTATCCTACAAAAACAACATATCCTTAATAACTCTGTCAGACAAATTCCATTTCTTAATTACTAAGTCACGTCATTTTCCGTTTTTACTAAAAGCAAGTTTTCGTATTTCAACAAATTCATCCTCGCTTTGGCTTGTCTCTTTCCATTTATCTATACCTGAGCCTGCAATGCCTCTTTCGTTTAATTTTTTTGCAATCAAACAAGCTTGTATTCTACATCTTAATTTCAATAACGCCTCCTGTTCAGAATCATTTATATTTATTATAGTTTCTTCTGCAATCCGTAACAAATATGCATCTACTATATCCATCTCTGTTATCTGTTGTCCTGTATTTTTCCAAAATTGTAACAATGAATAATATAATTTCATTGATGTCAAACAATCTTCTAATTCACTATTAAACAATTTATATGACATATCTATAGTTATTAAATTCGTAGCGTTTTCAATTGTTTTATCTTCCTTGATATTATAATTGCACAATTGAAGCATATCATAAAAATCATTTAAAAGTTGCAATCCATCATTTCCTGACAACCATAATTGTTTTTTTATATATGTATTATCCACACTTTCTTGGTCTACCCACAATTTGCCAATCAAATCTATGACTATCGTATCATTATATACTTTTCTTAACGCTAAAAAGTATGATTTAATTGATTCTTTTTCTTCTTGACTCAATGTTTTTTTTGCATTTCTACATAACCATATTAATCCAACCACTAGATAAAAGCTTTGACGAATCCTTTCCTTTGCCTCAAATTGATTGTTTTTTATCCATGATTCATTTGTTGTAACAAGTTTCGCCAATATATCAACTACTTTCTTTATCTTTACATCATGAATATCCAATTCTTTTATCAACTGTATCAATTTTTGATAATTATCTGAACCACTTGAAAAGAACGCTCGCTGGGAATCTAGTTCTATTCTTTCAATTGTTTTATCTAAAACAATTTTGATATGCTTTTGAAATTTCTGCTTATCTAGTACATATAAAAAATAACTATTTTCTAGTGAATCTTCTTTTTCAAGAATATCATATAAAAGTTGTTTATCCGCTTCTTCAAGTATAATTATTTGTTCTAAAATAATTAATCTCGCTATTGCATTATTTTTCATATTATCGTCATCACTTTCAATTGCATACCTTATTTGTTGTAGTGCTTCATTATAGTTCTTCATCTCTAGTTTGCATTTCTTTTCCCATTTTCGAACATAAATAATTGGATCATGATATCTATTAATAGCATCATTTTCCATTGGAAAAGCTAAAATTTTATTAATTCGTTCTTTCTGTTCATCACAAGAAAAGGCTTTAATTATTGCCTTTATCAATTTATCAAGCGATTTAAAATTTTTACGTACATTGCTATTACACAACGCTACTGTTGATTCAAGTAACTTGTCTAATATATTAGTAGAGCATTTATAACAGAAACGTGCCAATATCGTTGGAAGAACTACTGCTGCCTGTTCATATATTGATTTAGCTCCAAAGCAATTTTGCGGATTTACATTTTTTATCAAAGTCTGAAATATATTTAAATATTCATTTGACATTATGTCAATTTGCTCTCTGGATATTCCTGCCAAATTTGCTCTTCCAAACAATACATCCACTTGCTTTTGTTCTTGTGCAATTAATATTTGTATTAAACACCAATGAGGATAATACGGTGCCAAATTATAAATAGTTTTTTTCATCCCCTTTGTATTCGTTACATTTCTCAAACGAAACGGATGACCTGTCTGTTCCAAAAATCTTAAGTATTCTAATGCATAAAACGCCCTATCATTTCCCTGCATAAAATTAATCGTGTAAGAGAACGACAAATCATAATTATAGTTTGTTTCATAATTTTTCCCTTTTTTCTCAAGTGCATTTATATTAAGACAATATTTATCATTCTCATTCCACCATGACAATTCTCCATCATGAATACATTCCTCTAGATTAGAATTGCAATTGGAATTTCCTTGTCTAATAAAATTAATTAACGAAACCACACTCTCCTCAATAGAAGATAAGAATTCATTTCCATTTGCTTTTACCAACTGTTTACGTACTAAAACAAGATTATCCATCAAAATGTTATCTGCTTTTTGTACTTCACCAACCATGGCGAGTAAACTTGCTTTAATGAGTGGCCAATATAAATCTCCCTTAGCAAGTTCCCATTTTTCTAACCTTCCCGTTAATTTTCCCTCATCAAATCGGAATAAAGCATACCAACAATCGCTTGCATAAAGAAATTGTTTATTATCATAATTCAAGAACTCTATATTAATTTTTTGGTGGCATTGTTCATATTTTCCCCATTCCCCGCTTTCTCTATATGTTCTTAATAAATGTAAATAAATTATTTGAATCATATTATTCTTTTGCTTCTCATGTTGCTCAAAATCAACTATTGCTTGAAGCACATCGAAAAAAATATCTGCATGCTGAATTAATATTGGTCTCCCACAAATATCGAAAAACCGAACGTATTGATATATATATTCAATCTGATCGTTTAACGACAACTTATCAAATTCAGCAAAACAGCCTAATCCACTTAGTACATATTCTGTTTTTAACTTCATTTTCCAGGGAAGGAAAATCCACCCTGGATATGACTTGATTAATCGTTTCATAATCATTGTCTTTTCTTTATATCCGGCTGAAGATATGTTTAATTTGGACAAATCAAACCAATTATCCTTCTTTTGTTTTTCATTTATATTATCTTGTATTTCACTAAAAAAAGCTGATAATCGCTCTGCACAATTCTTTTTAGGCCATAATTCTTGTAAATCAATCACTACAATGTTTTGGTTAAACAACAATTTACGTTTGGGTTCTTCCATGTGGTTCACAGATACCATATACATTTTTTGAGAACTACTTTTTCCTAAATTATCATTTATCCATCCTACCCAATTTATAAAATTAGGATCCTCACAAGAAAATCCAACCATACAGAATACATTTTCTAACAATGCCTGTTGAACCGTATTAACCATCGCCGCAAATTTAACTGGATATGTTCTATAATCTTCCTCTGTTATTATAAATGGACGATATGAAGGAAACGAACCATGTAATTTGACAATTCTAGTTGCATCTGCACTATTAATCAAATCATTCTGAGACACAACAACATTATAACGACGCTTTGTAACTTTTTCTGCTGCTCTTTCCAAAAGAGTATCATAGTTTGTAGTAAAAATATCTTTCCATGGCAATTCCAACATTCTTATATACAATTGAGACGGAGCATATTCCATATCTGGAACCGCGTTCTTTATTATTTTTTCTAACTTTGGACGTCCAAGTGAAATTTCAACTTCTTGTGCCAGTCTTAGAGAACTATTATACTCTTTTCCTGGTTTTTTACTTTCTCCATAAACTGCTTCATAAAACTTATCGGATAGTTTATTCCAATCCAAAAATTTCTTGTCCGTCATCGCTATTTTTTCTGCATTTTTTGAAAAACCCGCACCAATCATCAATGCAGCATGATTTTCACACAATGCTTCTGATATTTCATAAATATATTTTTGGTTCATTTTGCAATACTCCTTTCACCTAAAATCTCTTTTTCAATTAATTTATATTTAATTATACACCCACCCATATTGTAAAGGAAGGAAAAAATTATTAATATTTTTTTACAATTTTTGTCCTTTTTGCCTTCACCTCTTCTACCTCCTCCCTTGCCGTAATCATGCCAAAAAGCAACATCTTGATTTTCAAACTTCTCTTGGTAACAAATGTACCATGCTAGTCCTCTGGATTTCTGCATGTCCTTCACCTGTGCAACATACTTCTTAATCAATCTTCCAATTCTGTTTGCCCCCGGTGTATGTACCAAAAGCCAATGCTCGGAACACCATTAAGAGTTCCTTTCTTAACTCATTCCAACGTGCGATTGCCTCACTGACGTTTTCTACATCATCCCAGTATTTTCGCATGGAAGGAATCTCACCGCACGAAAAAACCATATAAGTGATTTTCGTTGGAATGTACTGGAACATTCTACTGCTTCTTCAAATGTTTTATCCTCCTGTTCTTGTTTTAGGTAAGAAAAAAGAACTACTGAAGTAATTCTTCAATTGCATCTCTGATATCTCTGCCATCAATCTCATTTCCTAGACAATCCCAACCTTCACTTGTTTCCCTTACAAAAAGTTCGATTCGTGGCAAATCTCCACAAAGTTCAACTATCCTGCTCTTATCTCATCTGGTTTTTCGCTATGCTGCATACGATGTTCTATACATAACTGTCTGACATTGGTCGATACTCTGCGAGGGTGTCCTTTTGTTGCCAGCAAACAGATTTCCGAGCAGCTTCTTGTCCAAAATCCAAGTCCTACAAAAAACGTATCCGACTTTAGATTCTGTTTTATCCAGTTAAAGGCACAAGTCTTATACTTAAATCCCCAGTTTTCAATAACCGAAAGACCTTCTTTGAGTTGTGGAAAAGTTACCCATAAAAACAACGTTGCATCGTCAGCAGTTATCTTATTCACGGGAATACTTCCTATTTCATCAATCGACATTGTCTGATATTGTGTCTCAGCAATTCCTCTTCCTATCTTCCGATTATAACTCCAGGGTGGATTTGCATAAATAATGTTATATTTTTTTGCCATGTCTTATCTCCTTCATCTCTTCTATCTCCTCCCTTGCCGTAATCATAGCAAGAGCAACATCCTGGTTTCCAAACTTCTCCTGATAGCAAATACACATTGCTAATCCTTTGGTTTTCTGCATATCCTTCACCTGCGAAGCATACTCCTTAATCAAACTTCGTTCTTCCTCATTATATATCTCCTGCTTTGGGTCAAATTCACGAAGGATTAGTTCTGCTGACACATTCTCCGGCACTTTGCCGATCACCTCTACATCATGGAGATTTTCAACCAACTCACAAATCTTTTGAATAGCAATCTCTTCAGTATTGATTTCGGGATAATACCGTATCATATCCAAATCCATTGTCTTGCCGGACACCAGATCCATCTGTGGATTCTCCACCCCTGGTCTTCCCGGTGAATAAACTAAAATACCAATGCTTGGAACAGCATTAAGATTCCCATCCTGGTACTCTCTCCAAAGTGCGATTGCCTCATCGACGTTTTCTATATCATCCCGGTATCTTCCCATGGAATGAAACTCACCGCACTCAGCAACCGTATAAGTGATTTTCGGTGGAACATACTGACTATGCTCTACGGCTTCTTCAAATTCATCTAAGTTGACCGGAACCGGTGGTGAATCTTTTCTAACACTTCCCTTTACGATGTTACCATCCGGATATTCTCGCAAATCTGCTACGATTTCATCCAGTGCCTCATAGATGGATATGTCCAAATCATCATATACGCCACCGTCAATCTCTTTCATATCCAATCCATAAATGGTATAGTCATACCCTTCCGTTGCATTCTGGATATAGATATACCGGTTTCCAATAGAAAACACCATCTCACTTTCCATGTAAATTGTGGCTTGCTGCAAAAACTCTGCGATATTTCCGGACTTGTCCGCTTGAATCGGATTGATATCCACCTTATGATTTCCTAGGAGAAATTCATCCTCATGGAACAGATTAAATAAATCATCTTCCCGAATGTCTCCCTTGTATTCAACTACGATGTCGATGTCCGAAGTCGTTTTTTCTGTTCCCCGGCATCGGCTTCCATAAACCATAACCTCACCAATCTGTATCAGCAGATCCTGTCGTCTTATCGTATCCATCAGATAATCCCGAACCGCATCTTCCACTTCTGTTGCATTCATCCCTTCTACCGGACGAAAATACGTTTCTGTTTTCTCACGGAAACCGGCAATCATTTTCTTCTGTTGTTCCGTCCGTTCAAACCTTTCCACAAAAAAGTCTTTCAATTCAAAAAAGCCAAAGGAATCCACATAGAATGCTTTTTTCTCACTCTCGGATTCCAAAACGATCACATCGCTTACCGATAGCGAGTGCCCGGTAAAATCCTTCGGACGGTGGATATTAAACCGTTCATATATGGTATCCAGGGTTTCTCCCGGCTTCAATTCTTCCTTATACATCGACTCATAATCTTCTGCCTTTACCTGCAAGCCACCCGCCTGCACATGACTCATTTTAAAAAAGCGATAGGCTTCTCCATTGCTGCCCTCCCTGATCTGCAGAATCTCATAAGTAGTCGGAGGCATCCCATGATAAGATGCCTCCTCTCTCACACTATCTGCCACCTGAGAAAGGGAACGTGCATAACGCTTTGAATCAAATAATTCTGGTACATTTTCCCGCATACTAAACAATTCTCCTGTTCTTCCTGCCACTATGATATGGTCATAAAAATCAATATCCAGCAAAATGCCGGCGTACATCATTTTTTCCGTTATATTGCGGTCTGACATGCTCATCTTAAGATCCGACGAAGGATGGTTATGCAGCATAATCATTGCTGCCGCATTTGATAAAATAGCAGATTTATATAACTCTCTTCCTGTCACAAAAGAAGTATTGACACTTCCGATACTGACTACACTGAAATTGATGGGGCGTCCTTTTCCATCCAGATTGACAACACAAACTTCCTCCCGGTCAAGTTCTGCTAATACCGGTGCCAAAACAGAAACGGCTTTCTCCGGCGTATCAATAGTTTCCCTGCTGAACACACTCTCTTTGTCGGTCAGTTTTAACCGAACGTCCACCTGCTTTAATTCATGACTCATCCGAAACCACCTCCATTGTTATCACCAGCATGGTATCTTCATCCTTTTCTTCAATCAGTTGTTTGAGTTCTTCTAACGAATCAATTTCTATCCTTTTTCTCTCACTCATATGACACCCTCCTGACTAATGACTTCTGCCACTATGCTTGATTGGTTCGTGACTTTGTTCCGGCTGCTTTGTGGCATCAATACTCTTTTCTTCAAATGCAGGCTGCCGGTTCTGTTCCATTGTCTGCTCCTGTTTCATCTCTTTTGCCGGAGCGCAAAGACTAAGTTTATGTTCTTTCGCATCGTATTGATAAACATGATCCGATAAAATTTCATCTTGCATTACGCATCCTTCATTCACCGTATTTACCATATCCGTAAGTTCTTCCGGATCCATGCCGGCACTTTGAGGTACGATCAGCACTTCATGTACGGATGACGGAAGAACATAATAATCTCCACCTACCCTGTCTGCCACCATCTGCTGTATGCTCTCACTCATGATGCCGACTGCTCCATTCATTTTATATTGATTTGTCAAACAATATACGTTCGGTCCTCCTGTCGGAATCATATCTTTTACATACTCTTTTGCTTCTTCCTGAGAAACCCCTTCATTTCTTCCAAAATCTTCTGTCATAACATCAACTATCATTTCACCAAGTGGTAAAAATACCGGTGGCGATAACCGCTCCATATTTTCCATTGCCTGGGTATGTAATTTTTCTTTTGTCACCCCATAAACTTCCATTAATTCATTTGTAATCATCAACGAGCCTATTGAATCTCTATTTCCTGACACTTTCACATGATACGTGATTGCCAGATCCTCTCTCTGCATATAAGGAACATTCTGCAAACGGGTCGTATTCTTTTCAAGATTCACAAGTCTTGGAAATATTTCTCCCTTTACCACCTCATAATTCTTTATATCCTCAATCTGAACCTGAAAAGTTCTGTTTTCAATCGGCTCCATATTTTCAATATAAGTATCTGCAATACCGGATACGAGTTCATCCAGATTTCTTCCCTTCTGATACTGCTCGTACAATGGATTCAGATAAATATTAGGTGAAATATTGCTGTCCGGATTGCGAATACTCAATCCATCTAACACAACATCGTTGTTTTTCACTACCTGCTGAATACTAATCTCCGCCTCTTCAAACCGTTCCGGCAGATAATCCGTTACATTCTCTTTGATATACTCCATAAATTCGCTATAACTCTTCATTTCGTTTTACCTCTTTTCTTTCTGTCTGGACATGATGTCCAAACGCTGCTTTAATGTACTTGTGCCAAGTTGGATGTTCTTGTCTCTGTTGGTTCTCGTGATTTTGCATGGTAAATATGTTTTTCTTCTCCTACCGCACAAAGTCCTCTCAGTATTCTCATATGGTCAAATGGCTTCATCCGGTTTGTTCCGGAATCATACTCATACGCAGCATGGGATTTCATTGCCGGTGAAGATAATACCGAATCTCCCAACTGGCTTAAAATGGAACGCAGATAAATCACACTGTCCTGCTCCACTTTCGGCGCAATCAGGTATTCCGTATCCGATACCGGTATAGCATAAAAATCACCATCCATATATTCTGACATCTGCTTTTGCATTTCCTCACTATCAAGGCTCTCTGCATTCTGCTCCGAAGAAAAACAGACCACTTCGCTTTCTTCTTCCGGCAGGGCGTCTAACAACACTTCTCTTGCCCGTTCCTCTGTCATTTCATACTCTTCCATAAATTCCGGCAGAAGATGTTCTAACAGCCATTCGCCCAAAGGAGTAACCGTCGGTTCATTCTCAAGTACCGGTGTCTCGCCTTTTTCATCCATATTTAACAAGGCATCCAGTTCCGCTAACCGTTCCATCTTCTCCTTCAGTTCTTCCTCCGCAGGAAACGGCTTTTGCACCTCTATCTTTGCCGTTTCCAACTGGTGTGCGACATTGTTAAGTTTTGTCTCTGCTTCTGAAAGTTCCCCAGCCATGCCACCTAAAACATTGTGAAGTCTTGTGATATTTCCAAACGCATCCGAACCAAGTTCAAAGTTGTGGCTAAGTTCTCCTTTCAGACTCATCACAAACTTGCGGTTAAAGGAATCAAAAGTGACTTTCATCTTCATGCCGGCATACTCACCGATCTCTACTGTCTGCTGCAGGGAATCCATCTCCTGGCACATGGCAAGAATGGCTGTTCCTGCTTCCTTTTTGTCCGTAAAGATACGGTTTCCCACTTTCATGGAAAAGTTGTCCTTATCCGCCGGAAGATTCTTTCGCACGGTTTCCATATCTGTCTGAAATCCCCGAATCCGCTCCTGCAGAACTTCGATCTGCTTCGGATAATTCTTTGCAATGTTATCCTCCAGCCGGTAGATCTGACTGGTATGGTTTGCTTTCATCAGTTTCAGCCTGGATACCTGAATATCTAAGTCCATCTTTTCCTTGATATAAGGGTTTCCTGTGGCAAGTGCTTTGACCTCGGCATAAGTAAGTGCTGCTTCATCCACATCCTCACAGCTTCGTACCGGCGATTTACTTGTCATGATCTGGCTGATGAATTTCTGCTTGTTTTCTATGACCTGCCACGAATAACTGTCAAAGGTGCCTTCTGTCACATAACGAAAAATAGACACGGTATCATTTCTGTTACCCTGTCTGAGAATACGTCCCTCCTGCTGTTCAATGTCTGACGGACGCCATGGTACGTCCAAATGATGCAGGGCAACCAGACGGTCCTGCACATTGGTTCCGGCTCCCATCTTCTGCGTGGAACCAATCAAAAAACGAACCTGTCCGCTTCTTACCTTGCCAAACAGCTCCGTCTTTCTTAACTCCGTATTCGCTTCATGAATAAAGGCAATCTCTTCTTCCGGTACACCCCGGTTCATGAGCTTTCGCTTAATGTCATGGTAGACATCATCAAACACTTCTGCTTCTAACATATCATTTCCATCACCTGCGATTGTTTTCCCGACTATCTTCGGCGTCGAAAGGTCACAAAAGATAAGCTGTGCAGATTTGTCTGCCTTTGTCCTGTCCCATATCTCATACGCCTTTTGCACAAGGGCGTTTACTTTGGAATGTTCTTCATCCGGCAGTAGCGGATTGATCAGTCTCTGATCCAGCGCCAGCTTCCTTCCATCATTTGTAATCTTTAACATGTTATCTTCATGCGGTTCCACTCTCCGGTCACGGACTGCCTCCGCCCGCTCCGCTAACGATGCGACCATCTCCTTTTGATGTTCGCTCGGCTGTAATACCACATTTTCATACTCTGCTTTCGGAATGGGTAGATTTAACATATCCGGTGTCTGAATATCCGCACACTCCTTAAACAGGGCGATTAACTCCGGCAGATTGTAAAACTTGGCAAATCTCGTCTTTGCACGGTATCCGGTTCCCTCCGGTGCAAGTTCGATCGCTGTCTGCGTCTCTCCAAAGGAAGATGCCCAGGAATCAAAATGCCCCAGTCCCATCCGCTGCAGCGTATCATACTGCAGGTAACGCATGTTGGTGTATAATTCCGTCATACTGTTGGAAATCGGGGTTCCCGTTGCAAAGGTAATGCCCTTTCCGCCGGTCAGTTCGTCCAGATACTGACACTTGGCAAACATATCGGAAGATTTCTGTGCTTCCGACTGGGCAATACCGGCTACATTACGCATTTTTGTATGTAAAAAAAGATTTTTGTAATAATGACTTTCATCCACAAAAAGCCTGTCCACTCCTAGCTGTTCAAAGGTCACAACATCATCTTTTCTGGAAGTATCATTCAGTTTGTCCAATCGTGTCTGAAGGGTTTTCCTCATTTTCTCCATCTGCTTAATGGTATAGCGTTCTCCCTGCTCCGCTTTGATTTCTTCAATCGACTGCGTGATCTCCGCAATCTGCCGCTCAATAATGGCAGTCTGCCGTTCGGCAGATAACGGTATCTTTTCAAACTGACTATGCCCGATGATCACCGCATCATAATCGCCGGTAGCAATCCGTGAGCAGAACTTTTTACGATTTGCCGGCTGAAAATCTTTCTTGGTAGCCGCTAAAATATTGGCTCCCGGATACAATCGTAAAAAGTCACTGGCCCACTGCTCCGTCAGATGGTTTGGTACGACAAACAAACTTTTCTGACATAACCCCAGACGCTTGCTTTCCATTGCAGCCGCAACCATTTCAAATGTTTTGCCGGCACCGACACAGTGTGCAAGCAGTGTATTATTTCCATACAAAACATGAGCCACGGCATTTTTCTGATAACCCTTTAACTCAATATCCGGTGTCATGCCCGGAAACTTCAAATGAGAACCGTCATACTCTCGTGGTCTGGTGGAATTAAACAATACATTGTATTTACTTACAAGTTCATTACGCCTGTCCATGTCACGAAATACCCAGTCCCGGAAGGCTTCCCTCATGGCATCCTGCTTCTGTGCAGCAATCGTTGTCTCCTTTTTATTAAGAACCCGTTTCTCTTTGCCATCTTCGATCACTGTGTCATACACACGGCTGTCCTTCAGATTCAGGGAATCTTCTAAAATCTGATACGCATTTCTCCGGCTGGTTCCGTATGTCATATTTACAAGTGAATTTCCATAGTCCGCATTTTTTCCCTTCACATTCCACTGCCCGGTCACATCGGAATACTGGATCTTTATCACATCACGATTTAATAAATGCTCCGGTGTCTCAAACACTTCCCGCATAAAGTCCTCGATAAATCTCGGTTCAATCCATGTTGCTCCAATCCGGACTTCAATCTCACTGGCATCCAGTTCTCTCGGCTGTACCCGTTTCAGTGCTTCCACATTGACCGCATACATGGGTTCATTCTTCGCAAATGTTTCGGCTACTTCCAGTTTGTTTCTCACATTTCCGCTTAAATAAGCATCCGCTGTTTCCCATTCCTCACTAAGTGGATTTTTGAAGATAATGCCGGTCAACTCATCGATCAGCGTATCTTCGTCTTTTCCACTCAGTTCCGACATATATTCAAAATCAATCGCTGCTTTTTCTGCCAATAAAACCGCCAATGCTTCACTTGCCGTATCCACACTGGTCACCACTTCTGCTTTCTTTATGGTGCGCTTCGTAAACATATCTGCTTTTCCAAGAAAGTTGCCTTCCTCGTCCTGTTTCTCCAGTGAACAGAGCAGACAATAGCTGCTGTCCTGATGAAACGCCCGCTTATTGGTTTTGGAATAAATCCTCCCATAGTCTTTTGCAAAGGAATCATACAGGTCATTTAACTGTTTCTGCCGGGAATGGATCTGCTCATCCGGATAATCTTCTAACTGTAACCGGATCAACTCCTGTGTGCAATCCCTTATGGCAACCATCCCCTTGATCCTCTCAAGCATTCCCTCAGAGGCTTCCACCGGACGCATCAAAGAGTTTTCCCGATAATACAGCCGATCATCGATCAGCGCATAACTAAAGTTCTTTACTTCCGGCACGGCAGGGATAACCTCTGCCGTCAACTCCTCATTCAGTTCTTCCAGTTCAATTTCTTCGTAAGAACCTTCGATAAAAGACAGGCTCTTTTGTAACTGCTCCTCGAAAGGAATGGAATCATCCGGCACACAGGTACTTTCCATTCCATACGGTCCGCTGACCATTTCCATAGAGCCAACAACCATCTCCGGATGTTCCACAAAGTAGCTGTTCATTGCTATGCCATTCTCATCCTGTGATAAATGCACCCAGTCCGGTTCTATGTCTACGATACGGTCACGCTTCTGTAAGAAAAGAATATCCGATGTCACTTCCGTTCCGGCATTGGCTTTGAATGCGGTATTGGGAAGTCTAACTGCCCCCAATAGTTCTGCTCTCTGTGCAATGTACTTTCGCACCTTTGGATTTTCCTTATCCATCGTTCCCTTACTGGTAATAAAAGCAATCACACCACCCGGACGCACCTGATCTAAAGTTTTTCCAAAGAAGTAATCATGGATCAGAAAGTTGTATTTATCGTATTTCTTATCTGCCACCTTGTACTGACCAAACGGAACATTGCCAACGGCAGCATCAAAGAAATCATTCGGAAATGCTGTTTTCTCATATCCATCCACGGTAATATTGGCTTTTGGATATAGTAGTCTGGCAATTCTTCCTGTCAGACTATCCAGCTCAACACCATACAAATGGCTCTCCCGCATCGTCTCAGGTAGCATACCAAAGAAGTTGCCGATTCCCATCGAAGGCTCTAAAAAATTTCCTTTTGTAAATCCCATTCTTTGCAATGTCCTGTAAATCTCCTGAATGATCACAGGACTGGTGTAATGGGCGTTTAAGGTACTTTCCCTTGCAGAAATATACTCTTCCTCTGACAACAGGGTTTTCAGCTCCGCATACTCCTTTGCCCAGGCATTCTTGGTTTCATCAAAAGCATCCGCAAGACCACCCCAGCCGACATACTTTGATAAGACCTCCTGCTCCTCATTTGTTGCAGGTCTTTTCTCCGATTCAATCGTTTCCAGTGTACGAATGGCTTCCACATTTCGCTGAAACTTTTCTTTTGCTGTGCCGACACCTAATTCCATGTCGGAAATTATATAGTTTTCTGCTGAAATGTCCGACGGACTTTGTATTGGTGACTGGCTTTCTGTTTCCTGTAAAATATCACTCTCACTGACTGGAACAGATTCTTCCATTTCGGGAGTATCCTTCACGGACCCAAGTTCTTTCTTTGCCTGCTGCAGCGCCTTCTCTTTCTGTTCCTGTTTATACTGGATATACTTTTCTTTCGCTGCTGGTGTAAGATAACGATCTTCTTTTATCAGCTTTTCAATCCGTTTTGCTACGACATTCCATGAAAGAAGAACTTCCGCATCCGGCGTAAAAATAGACCCTTTACTTAGTTTGATTCCTTTGGCATCATAGTCTTTATAACTATGGTCGGAACCAGCCAACGCATGACTAGCTCCTCCGGTTCCATACTCATTTTTCAGAAAATCAGCAGCTTCTTTTAAAGTATGCTCCTGATGATAAAAGTCATAAATACGAAAGCTGCCATGAACAAAGCCGGAACCTTTTGATAATGTATGATCAATCTCATCTGCGGTGATAAAATCTTCTGTGACAACATTTACTTCTTCCAGTAATGGGAACTCAACTCTTTCATTCAAAAGATCTGCAAGGTCATCCCGCAGCTCCTGTGGATCTTTTGCTAACCGGAATCGGTACTCCAGTTCGCCTTTTTCCACTCTTTGAATGGTTCTGTCCATTTGTGCAATCACCTTTCGGACTTCATCCTCTTGAGTTAACATATCGACAATATATTCATGTTCCCCCGGATAATTATATCCACTGATTCCCAGTTCTTCTGGAAATGTTCCAACCGAATCCCGGAAATAAAAGAAAAGCATATCGGCTAACTCATTTCTTACAAACTGGTCAGCCAGATATGCTTCCTTGCTGTCAATGTAACTACCTGCTTCGATCTGTCCACGAATCACGGACTCTACCGCACTCCACGAAAGATGTACCTCCGTATGTTCAAAAGCAGAAGTGCCATGTGCCGCATACATTCCGTCCTGATTAAACCAAACCGAAATCTGTTCCCCTCCAAGTCGGAATCCTTTGCCGGTTTCTCCGTATTCTTTCTGAAGAAAAATCACCATTTCTTCCGGTGTTTTTCCGGTCTGATACTTATGATAAATTCGTTTCCGGCTGTTTTCCTTTCCTCCGCCGGTACGAAGAATCTCTTCGATCTGCCCTGCAGTTATCGTGCCGAAAAGAAATCTGTCCGATGGCATTTCTGCCTGTGCCATCGCAATATTTCCCACCTGCTCCGACATAAGAGAAAATAAATCCATCTGTCGATAGGGACTGTCTGCAGGTGGTTCATACTGCTCTAACTCTGCTACTGATAAACCAGTTCCTTCAGAACGATCTCCTCCGCCTGCTGATAGATCCGGTTCATCTCTTTCGTCCACTGCAGCGGATCGTTCTGTTTCAGTTCCTCCGTCACGGTCTGGTTCTTCAACAACTGCTGTGTCAGCACCTCGAACCTCTCCTCCGCCTGTTCCTGTATCTCCATGCAGTGTATCAGCAGTTCTCCGCTCAGAAGAAGTCCCGTGTAAATCCCCCTCCTGTGGTTTTTCAGATAATTCTTCCGCAACACTCCGTATTTCGTCAGCATTGTTCCTTCCTGCTCCGAAGGTATCAGATTTGGAATCCGATAGTCCCCGTTCCTTTCGTATGTCAGATTCATGCCCTGCCACCGCCCTTTCTGTATGATTATGATTTCCTGTATATCTTCTATTTTGCAATAACGCCCTGTCATACCTTGCAATCGTTCTTCCAATCCGGATCAGCACCGGTTCACATAACTCCGAAGTGGTACTGCCAAGCACCGATAAGGTTCTGAGCGTATTAAACTCATGGATGTAATCAAAGGTGAAATCATCAGCAAACTCTGTCATATCACATCCACATCGCTTCAGGATGGTATAACTTACACTTTGCACCAGCATTTCCCGGAACCGGACAGCAACTGCATCCCCATCCAGATCTTCCAGAAAACTGTTTGCCGCTTCATCGATCACCTCATCGACCGCTTCCTCATAAAAATCTTCTGCTATTCTTTCAGCAATCTCATAAATGCGTTTTTCAAAAGGAAGGGCACCATTGGTACTGCCATAAATATGCTCCAGTTCAGCAAGAACCACTTCTTTATGCTCTTCCCTCAAATGCCAGATAAACGGATCTTTACCAATCCGTCTTGCCTTATGAACATCGGATACATCAAAGACATATCGAAGTTTTGGTCTTTCACTTTCCCCATCAATAAGGGCAATTCCTTTTGCTCCCCGGTTTACCCAGCAAAACATCCTCTCATTCCACATTTCAAGCGAGGCACAGGCAGTTGCGTCCGGTCGCTGTGCATAGATGAGTAGCTGGTCCTCAAAGGGATACTTATATAACCTTGACGCAACATCAAGGTATCGAATCCACTGCTCTCTGCCACGACAGACTTTCTTTGCGGTCTCTCGTGCCAGAACAGAGATTTTTATATATTTTGTCATTACTTTTTCCTCCTGCACCTGCTTTGGTTTGGACATAATGTCCAAACGCTGCTGTTACTGATTCCGGCTTTCTGCAATGGCAGTTATATACCCCATCAGCCTTTTTTCACTGTCTGTATTCCTTTCAATATCAATCCTCATCTTCTCATCGTTTCTTTCTTCGTTTTTTTCTGCTTCCATTCGTCTGTACCTCCAATTCCTTTCACTGATTTCTTGTTTCATAGACATAGGGCTTTTGAAATATGAGCTTTATACTCCTTCTCACAAGCTGAACCAATGTCAGTCCGTTTTTATGGTAAAATCCACAAAGCCCGATGATACCGATCACCGGCATACACAAAGTGATTGCTGTATTGATCCCTACGCCAAAGTAAAAATGCAGAAGCAGGATTCCTCCCACTCCTGTTAGCAGTGCACTTGCTCCGAATACACACTCCCTGAAAGACAATCCCTTAAAGAAATCATCCTTAAAGGCAGCCACATCCGGATTGATTGTTTTTGTCATTGATCTCCCCCATTTCTATAAATTAAATGCTTTCTGCATGACGCTGTCCGACATCTTTACCGAAGATGAAATGACACCCATTTTCAAGCAATACTCCAATAGCCGGATGATTGCATTATTCGTGTCGATTGCAACGGTATTGATAAAACTGGCACTGATGACAATCACAACCGCAATAAGCAACGCAGAAAACACATATCCAAAAAAGGTGCGTATATAGGAATAACCCACATTTGCCGTCTGACCTCCTGCTGCAAGAGTAGACAATGCCACACCTGCAAACGGAGCAATCATGTAAATCTTCAGAATACGATTTAACACTGTCAGCACCACGATAAATCCGCACACGACGGTAAATAAGAAAAACAGGATACTCGTCAAAAAAGCGGTCATCGTTCCAAAGTCTGCACTGGATATATTTTCATACACCTTTACACCATCAAAGTCATAAATCATTGACAGTTTGTTTTCTCCCAAAATTGCAGAAGTCAGGTTCTTGCCCCATGCAAAAAACTTTGGCATATAACTTAGCGCCATGCTCATTACATTTGAGGTTATAATCAACCGAATGAACATTTTTATCGTTCGTTCAAATGTCAGATCTGCATGTAAGTCACAGCTGTCCCTGCAAAATCCATATAAGAAAAAAATGCAGAGCAAGGAAACTGCAACTACATTTAAGGTGGTATAGATCGTTGATATATTTTCCCAGACATCCTTGTATGTGCCGGAAGAGGGATTTTTCGTCAAAACATCAGCTGCCAGTTTCATCATGTCATTCCATGCGTACCCGGCAGCTTCAAAAAAGTCTTTACCGCTAAAGAAATCTCCTAAATCTGAAAAAAATCCTGTTACAGAATCCCACAATCCCACCGTCATCACCTCCTTTCAGGATTCCAAGTCTTCATTACGAAACGCCCAGTAGTTTCAAAATGGCCGGAACTGCAATCATAACCAGACCACCGATAACCTTTTTGATTGCCTGACTTTGCTGTGTCGTATCATGTGCCGAATACCCGGTACCAAAGTCTAACAGTCCCCAGGCAAGAAAAATCACCCCAACTCCACCAACACAGCCAAGAACCAAGTCCTTGATTACATTGATGCCGTTCGTAACTTCCGTCACTCCGGTATCCGTTGCATTGCTTTTCCCTTTGTCTGCTGCAAATGCCACCGTCGGCACATTTGCCAACATCCAAAAATAGATCAATGCCGCCGTTCCTGCACCCCGTTTCCATAATCCATTGCAGCGTGGTTTCATAACCTCTAATTCCTTATGCATTGTTGTCCTCCTTGCTTCCTGTTATCGTTTCCTGCAGCCGATTACCATAAGCCGCTTATCCCTTCCATCCATTGTCCGGCAAGTAGAAAGCGTTACAAACTTATATTTCCGAAAAAATGCCTCTGCATCACTTTCATCCATTTCCTTTTTCATCTTCTTTGCCGCTTCACTCTGAAACTTGCTGTAACTTAGGATTTTCTCTACCATCCCGTAATAGTCCTCTTTGTTTCCGTAATCCGTGAAAGAATAGTAATCTGCATATTTGTCCGTCTCCAATACCGAAACGATGCGATAGTCCTGCTCCTTTCCCTCTACCGAAGTAAATGAAAACACGGGATGTTCCTTAAAAAATATTTTCTCTCGGAAATTTTGCAGATAGCCAAAGTACCGTCTCCCATTGATGTTGTGACCGTAAATGATAAGATTGTCACTGTCTGTCTTACAGCGGACATCTAAAAACGGTGTCCCATAAAAGCTGTAATCACCATGCACATCCCGGTGAAGATAATACTGCCAGTCACCTTCATGATGACCTTTGATACCTGTCTGCATAACCGAATAAGAAAAGCCGGTGCCTTTGATTTCTAGCCACCCGATCATATCTTTGTACTTTTTGTGGAGGTTCCGTACACCACCCTTTTCCTTCTCCGTGGTAATCTCTTTTTCTATGTTGTCCTGCTTTATCTCCTGGTCCACGGTTCTTTTTAACCAAAGCCCCAAAGCCAAAGCAATGACTGCTAAAATAAAAAAAGAGAAGAAAAGTATTCTTCTCGAAAATACTTTTCTTCCCTTTGGGGTTGAAATGTTATTTAGTTGGTTCATGATTGTCCTTTTTACTATGTATTTGCATCTACAAACAGGAATTTGTTTTACAACAGCTTATCTAACTCTATTAACAATTTTGATTTCATTTGTTCCAATTCTTCCTCTGTTGGTCTATTATCATCACTATACATTTTTTCCATTGGATACCACCAAACTGGTCCTTTTCCATTGTTTCCGTAATTCTCAATATCACCAGTTCTTCTTGGATTTAAGTGCCAATGAAGATGAGCATCACCCATTCCAAGTAATTCATAATTCATTTTTTCAGCACCAAATGCTCTTGATACTGCCTCAGCAACTATTGTCATTTCTTCTAAAAATTTTGCTTGTTCATCTTTCTCTAAATGGAATATCTCTGTTTTATTACCGTGCTTCTTGTATAAAAATAAAGTATATCCATAAAAATGCTGGTTATCTCCAATAACAACATATCCTGTCTCTAACTCCTTGACGAAATAAGGATTAGTTCCTTGTTTTATCATTTCTATTCTATCGCATATTAAACACATTCTCTTTTTCCTCCACAAATTCCGATTTTACAATTTCTTTTTACCCAAAAGCCAAGAGATATTAATTTCCCTTATGCTTTTTTCACTTCTTTCTCACCCAAATTATACCAAAACACTCGCTACGCTTCAACATAAAAAGTAAACATATAACAAATTGTAATAAGTTACCTCTTCTCAAACGCAAACATTTGTTCTATAATATAAAAACAAAGGAGGTTCTGATAATGAGTGCAATCCGCGAAAACTATACTTTAGCCGATGTTATCTGTCAACACAAAACAGATGGTACCATCATTCCACTAAAAATTCGTATCGCCGATGAAGATGGTGAATACCAGATCTTTAACATCAAATCATATAAGGTGCTATCGGATCATAAGGAACATACTCTGCCTAATAATGGTGTATCTGCTACACTCTCCAATCACCTTTGGCAGTTTGAATGCAAGATCTGTGTATTCAACATGATAAAACGAATTTATCTCTTTTACAACTCATATGAAAACCTATGGAAAGTTTCAGTTCCTTAATATACTTTTATTTTTCCACAGATTTTCTCTTCCGAAAGACATATACTGCAGCACTAGCTGCAAACAGTACCCCTGCCGCCATCGGAATAATCGGTATCATTCCACCAGTCTGTGGTGTCTCCGGGATATCTGGAATCGGTTCATCCTTTACGATAACCTTCTGCACATCACCGGTATCTTTAATCGTTACCTTTACCGGCTTAGCAAGACGATACCCTGAAGGTGCTGAAGTTTCCTTGAACGTATAGGTTTCCCCAACGACCAGTTTTCCCGTGATGTCATACGCATCATCTTTGGTAACAAATTCCATTACTTCATTTCCTTTGGAATCCATGACAATAAATTTAGCACCACCAAGAGCCTGTCCAGTCTTTTTGTCCAGCTTCAAAAGCTGGATATGTGTCTGGCCATCTTTCATAACCGTCTTGTCGTCTTCCTGCTCCAGATATGTACCGTCCTTTTGTTTGATGTTTACCACAGAAGTCACCGTTCCGTCCTCTGCCACCTTCTGCTTAAGCATATAGGTAATAGCTTCCGCAGTCACATAACCATTCGCTGGCTTTGTTTCTGTCAACGTGTATTCCATATCATGAAAAAGTCCACCCACATGAAGGTTTCCGTTTTCGTCAAAAGAATACTTCAAATTCCGATAACCATCTTCTGGTGTTACCGATACTTTCACCGAGTCCCTATTGCCAGAAGTCCAGGAAATAATCTCCTTTCCTGCCCTATCTGTAATCCTGAGATTGCATCCTGCAAGTTCTTTAGAATCGGCTACCGATACCTTGTCAATCTCATTAGTTGTCTGCTTATTGGATTTTATACATTGTGCATAAATAACCGGAGTCTTTTCATCCTTATAAGTCAGTTTTACCGGTATCTCTGTCTGATCCAGATAATAACTGTCTGAAACAGACAATTCCTTCAGATAGTATTCTCCTGAATTAAGCGTTTTCGTTCCTGCATTTTTCTGGGAACCCTCTTCAACTGATGCGGCAGAACCACTCACACTCTCTGCACTGCCACTCTCTGTATCGGCTTCATCCATAAGTGGCAGCATCATATCCGAAATAACAGAACCATCTGCCCCTGTCGTAAGCGTGGTAAGCTCTGTTCCTGCATCTACAATTTTCTCGCCGTCCACATTGAAAATATCATGTTTCGTATACAGACCAAATACAGCGCCACGGATTGGCTGCTTCGTATCCGCATCTTCTTTCAACAACTGTATCTGTGGTCGAGCCAGCTTGTTATGCAGATTCAGCTCACCTTTATCATTGGTATCAGAAGTGGAGTTGAGGACAAATTCATCCCTGCCATTTTTCCATGTAAACTCCAGATTCCATTCATTCTTTTCCGGAAACACATAACCATACAATGTTTTTACTTCTTTTACTTTGTATTTTCCCAAAGGAAGCGTAAGATGCACAACCTCTTTATCATCTACCGAATAATTACAGATTCCTTTACAATCCGATGCGAACTCTACCTTGTCTCCGGTGATGATTGTGGCAACCTTATCCCCGTCTCGAAACCATGTATCTCCCTGATTATCTTGTGTGGCAATATCACCATCTGCATAGATTTCGAACTTGGCACCTTTCAAAGTTTTATTCTCATAGACAAACTCTTTCTTATCTTTATCCCATCCCGTCAGCATCTCACCGGTTTTGGAAACAGACAGTTTTCCGTATGTTTCTTCGTTTGTATAAGTTACTGTGATCACCGCATGTGTATTGCCATCTTCATCAACATAGGATTCATAATTGTCTGCCTTGCTGTTAATTACAACTTCAATAAACTTTTCTGTGATATGAAGTCCATTTGCAGAATCCACCTCATAAATACGATACCTTGCAGAGTGAAGCGGCTTCACCGTCATAATCTCGCCGGATTCATCCGTTATAAAGGTATCTATGGTTTTCATCTGGTTTCCATTGCTGTAACTTTGTTTAACCAGTTCCTCGCCATCCTCTGTTATCTTGTAAATCTGATAAGCAGTTCCCGGCTTCAGCACTTGCTTTTCTGTCTGTTTATCTTTTTTCAAGATTTTCAGATAGGCTTTGAACAATTTGTTATTGAGGGGATAGGTATACACTTTTCCATTCTCTGTTACCGCCACTTCAAAATCATTCACATGGATGGCATCTACATCACCGGAATCCACCTGATGTACAACATATGTTCCATAATACAGATTTCCTGTTACAGCATACCCATTACGGTCAGTCTTGATTGTCGCACGTTCATAATCCGTACACTGATCATAGCTTCCTTTATTTTTCAAATACACCTGGAACGTAGTATTTGCCTCAGGCTCAAGCAATCCGGTATCCACATCCGAATAATACTTTTGAATAGCAACTTTTCCAAGAATCGGTGTATTAGGATATCGTTCTGTTTTTAGTTCTACCGTAAATTCATTTGCTTCAGCAGAAGCATCCACCTGGATTTCTTTTACCTCATCACTAAGGACATAGCCCTTTGGTGCAGCCGTTTCCTTCAGATAATATTTCACACCGCTTCTCAGATAATCGGTGGTGCATTTCTTATCTTTGATGGTATACTCTCCGGCAGTTTTAGCATTACCGGAAGCATCATATACGGTTGCTTTGGTCTGACATGCTGCATCTGCATAAAGCTGAAATTTGGCTCCGTCAAGGGCTGCCTCTCCATGGGCATTACCATCCGCAGAATACCCATCATACTTTTCAATGCGGATACTTGCTTTCTTATACTTGTTTGTCACACCTGCCTGATATGCCTTTTCGTAATCCGAATGAATTTCAACCTGCATATCCGGCCAGCTGCCATCTGCATTACGATACCAGCTGTCATTTTTACCAAGTGTGATATCAACACCTTTTGCATAAACCGGATCAAGAACAATATTTTTATTTTCTCCTGTACTGTTCTCGGTAAGAGTATAACTGTTGGAAATGGATTCTTTGATGGCATTTAAGTCATCGTTCATCAACTTTTCGGCTTCTGCTTTTGTCATATTCTTTCCAAAATCAACACCTTCATCCAGTTCATAATCATCCGTTAAAACTTTCTTCGCTGCTTTTTTCTCTTCTGCTGACATCTTCTTTAGCTCGTCATCCGGATAATAAGCATACTCTTCTGTATAAATATAGTAGGTCATTCTCCATGCAATTCTACCGGAATTTCTAGTATATCCTGTTATGGAAAATTCTGTGTCATTATTCGTGTCGGCAGTACCTAAATCTGTTCCATCACGGTCTGTCACTTCAAAGGAATACAATTCATCAATGTTTTTTGCATCCAAAGTAAACTGAATTCCGGGAAGACCTTTTCCATCTTCATCTACTTTTTTGACCGTAATTCTCTGGCGGTAATACTCATCCTTGCTGACATACTTCGGTGAGTAATCATGCGTTGTTTCATCCGCATCAACTGTAATAAGTGTCTGATACGATTTGTTGCTTCCTTGTTTTTTCCAATAAGTTGCTTCTGCTGTCCAACTTCCACTTGGTTTAAAAATGGAATCATATAAACTGTCTACCGTTTTATCGTTCCAATAACCGGTGTTACTCTTTACCTGCTTTATGACATCTTTTAACTGTGTCTCCGATGTACGGTCTTCAGAAACAGACCACATCAATGCCTGACTCATGATAAAAGCTTTTTTGCTTCGCTTCTTGTCATTCACATACCAGCGAATTATCTTGGCATAGTAACCATGTCTCTCTCCGCCGGTATTCTGATCCCACTTATAGGTTTCTGTACTCTCATAGGTATTCCCTGTATGGCATGTTTTTCCAAGGCTAAGACAAAATGCCCTTTTCCCGGCCACTTTCATTTGAAACCATGTGCCACTCTTGGTCTTTGAGCCATAACTGACACTTCCTTTTTTGCCAAGGGAATCCACCTTTACATTTCCTGTCGCCGCCTGTACTGATATACTGTTAAATGGTATGGAACCAAACAACATAAACAATGCCAGCATTCCTGCTATAATTCGTTTTGTTCTGATTTTTGTCTTCATTTTTTCCTCTCCTGATCTTTTATTATGATTGATTTTCTACTTTTCTCTGGTGGTGCTCTTCCCATTTTCATCGCCCCTTCCTGGCAAAAGAAAAAAGCCCTCTAGTTTTACTAAAAGACTTTTCTCAAAAAATATTTACTTGTATCGATTTATTCTTAATTCGAAAGAATGATTTCTCCCGAAGAATTTTCTTCTACTGTCACACTGACCGGATTTGCTTTTTGGTAGTTGCCATCCGTTGCCGTCTCATAAAAACGATACGTTTTTCCCACTTCAAGAACTATATTTTTATACTTTGTTTCACCAATCGTCGTTGAAAAACGATTCTTTTTATCCGTCACATCATAATAAGCAATCCTACAATTTTGCAAAAAGCTATTTGTGCTTGTATCAAACCGCTTTACAGAATACATTTTCAGTTTGTAATCCCGCCAATTCGCAAAATCACTTTTCTCTCCATCCCAGAAAATAGCAAACCACATGGTACCCACTTTTGCAATTGCTCCACATTTATGATCAGCATCCAGATAGTTTCTCTTATGTCCCTTACTCTTTGTCCAGCGCCTCATCACTTCTGTGGGAGAATCACTGCCACTGGTAAGCATATTTTCTGCAAATAACAGTCTTTTGTAGACAGCATAAAGGCCGAAATAATCTCTGGTATCTGCATTCAGATTCTTATGCTCGTCATAACCACTTTTGTTCATGCGATAGATAAGAAAATCATACAATTCATCTGACCACTCCAGTTTTCCGACACCCGCGGCGGTTCTATACTCATTCTGCTTTCGGAATACCCGCATAGCATTCTCCTTGGCCGTAAGAGTTTTCTTTGTTGCTTTATTCTGCTTTTCAGAAACTTTAACCAAGTAAACACTTGTTTTCTTTTTCCTCTTCTTATTCTTCCAGCAAACCGTAACCTTTGCCGTCCCTTTCTTCTTCGCCGTAAACCGGATTTTTTTAGACTTTTTAATCCGCTTCACCTTCACCACAGATTTCTTTGAAACCTTGATCTTCATCCCGGATTTTTTATCCGAGTTAGGAATGGTTACTGTTCTCTGTTTTCTGCCATTCAGAACCAGTGAAATTTTCTTCGTCTTCGCCTGAATTTCCGCTCCCGGTGCTGTCATCATCACACATACAATAACCAAAATCAATGCTCTTGCCATCTTTTTCATATCAATCACACGCCTTTCACTGTACGCCAGTCATTCCTGACAATTTTTATTATACTGTATTTGCCTGTTCGTTAAAACATATTTTTGAGTTTTTTATAATCAATGGAATTCTTACTTTCCATTCGCTTGTCCAATTCATTTAAAAGCTGGCTGTTGCACTCTTTTACTACCTTCCGGATGTCCTCCAGAATGTCATCTTCCTCCGTCGATATGCCATTATGTCTGTAATAGTAAATCACAGCCTCTCGTATGTAGGCACTTCTGTTCTCCACATTTTCCAAAATGTTATAAACGAACTGATGCCTCGGATTATTAATCCGAAGTAACACCGGAATTCTGACATGCTCACTCTTTTTATCCATCCGCTCCACCTCCTGTGCCATTAACTTTTCTGCCTGCTCCATAAAAATCATACATAACACGGTTACTGATATCTAGGTCCCCCTGCGATTTTGCCTGATAAAGCACGGTCAGCATATATGCCTTATGATTATGAACTTTGGTCACTTGTTTTTGATATTGTTCAATGGCATAATCAATATCCATCCGATCCAATTTCAAAAGCCTTGATTTCACAACTGAAGCCGGTTTGTCCTCTCCCATTACCCGCAACACTGGTTTCTTGGTATTCAGAACATCATACAGCACATCCTTAACCGTATTAATAGATTTTTCCTGCAAAGCAGAAACATACTTTGGTTTCAGCTCATAATGCTGCTCTATGAACTCCATCGAATATTTCTCTCCCATCGTATCAACATCTTGATTTGGACAAGGATTTGATAGATCAGTCTTTATATCAGGTTTTATATTATAGTCTTTATTATTGTTACCCCCATTTGCATTAGTATGGTTTCCATTACTACCGTAACCATTGCTACCGTTTCCATTACTACCGAAAGGGGGGTAATGGTCTTTGATACCATTCGTACCATTTTGGGGGTAATGGTCCTTTTCCTCTTCAGAAACCAAGTTGTTTTTCTTCTTTTCTGCCCGTTGAAGGTTATCACTTGTGACTTTTCCATCTGCATTATGATACAAGGTGTGCGGACCCTCTTCTGGTTCATCCAACAGTTCATACTCCGTACGCCAGCATCCATTGTCCGACATAATATGTACTTTCAGATATCCACTTTCCTTAAGTTCTTTCCATGCACTGTCAAAAGCCTTTTTTCCTTCTTTCGCCAGACGCATAAAATCTTCTTTTGTCCACTTCCTATCCGGCATGGAGATATATGCCTGTATGACAAGATATAATCCCTTTGCTTTTAAAGAAATGTTTGCATCCTTTGTTATTTCATTTTGAACGACTGTAAAACCCTTTTTACTTCGGAAGAAACCTTCTGCCATGATATCACCTACCTGCCATCGAATGGTTGATCCTCATCTGCAACAGATGAAAAATCACTTTCTTTATTTGCCGGTTTTTTCGCACTTTTCTTCTGTGCGAACTCAACCTCCTCTGTAATGATACTGAATCCATAAACCTTGCTTCCCTCTTTGGTTGTATAATTATTGTTCTGTACCCGTCCAATAACCAATACACGAGAGCCGCTGTGAAAATATTTCTCGACAAATTCCGCCTGCCTTCCAAAGGAAGTGCAATGAAAGAAATCCGCATCCGCATTTGACTTCTGCTTTGTCTTTCGATTTACCGCGAGATCAAATTTGGTAATAACAATGTCCGTTCCATCCTCACTTTTCTTTCTTGTAGTTTTGGGATTTCTCGTCACATTTCCCAGTAAAATAATCTTATTCATTTTGTCCGCCTCCTCTCTTTTGTTTCCATTCATCCAATAACTCTAAAATGATTTTCATCATTTCCTCTTCTGTGGTTTCTTCCTCAAAATACTCTGATAGTCGTTCATTTCTCAGAGTAATTTCTTTTTTCTTTTTCTGCTTGGGTGTCGAAAAAAGATACTCTTCCAATCTGTCGGCATCTAATTTCCCCTCCAAACTGAATTTCTTTATCTCATTTGCCTGTATTGTCGATATTTTCTTCCCATACCGGCAAACAGCATCATAAACCATACCCTGCTCTTCTTCCGAAAGAACAGACAGGCTGACACCTTGAACCAATCCAAGCTGCTTATTATCTACCAAAGCCAGCAGATCATCACTTAATCTGGCAAGCCATATATAGCGCTGAATCATCTTATAATTTTCGCCACTTTCCTCAGACATCATCTTCAGGCTGTTTCCTGCCTTGCCCTGATTCTTCATGGCATCATACTTGATTTTGTATGCCTTTGCTTTTTCACTCGGCCGGATGTTTTCCCGCTGAATATTGGAATCTACCATAACTACGCTGGCTTCATCGTTATCCATTTCTTTCACAAATACCGGCATTGTTTCTAATCCAAGCACTTCGCACACATGCTTTCTTGTATGCCCGGAAATAATCTCATAACCGCCTTCTTTGCGTTTTCGGACAATTCCCGGCACCAGTACACCATGCTCTCTGACACTTTCAATCATCTCTGCCAGTTCCTCATCGGAACGAATCTGAAACGGATGGTTATGAAATTCATGAAGTTCAGAAAGCGGTATCTCTTTCACATCTCCTGCTTCGGCAGCATTTTCAGCTCCCCTTCCACCAAAGAGGTCATCAAAACTCGTTAATTTCACTTTTTCCATAGCCTTTGTCCTACTCATGAGCGATTACCTCCTTTGTCAGTTTCTCGTAAGCATGTGCCACCGGATGTTTCTTATCTAATGTAAAGATACTTACTCCAGCTGCTGATGTTTCAGCTGCTTTTACCGAAAATGGTATTTTACTTTCAAAGATAGGAATGGATTCCCCATAATATTTCTTGATTAGTTCCATAATGTCCTTGGCATAATTGGTTCTCGCATTCAGCATGGAAATCAAAATCCCTTCAAACTGAATCTGCGGATTCAAATGCTTTTTCACACGGTAAATGGTTGTGATTAACTGCTCCAATCCTTTTACTGGAAGATAAGCTGCCTGCACCGGAACCAATACACGATCCGATGCCGTAAGCGAATTGACCGTTATCATTCCTAAACTTGGCATACAGTCAATGAGTATGTAATCATAAAAATCTCTCATGCTTTCCACATATGTTTTTAGAACAAACTCTCTGCTCATAGCATTTACAAGAGAAACATCCACTCCTGACAAATCAATGTTGCATGGCACAAGGTCAAGCCCTTCTTCATGATGAATGATTCCTTTTGTCACATCCACATCCTTATCCATGATAATCTGCTCCATAATACTTGGAAGTGCAATCTCCAGTTCATCCGGATTTTCAATTCCAAGACTCTGTGACAAATTTCCCTGTGGATCTGCGTCAATGACAAGCACTTTCTTTCCTTCTCTTACTAAACCAACTCCAAGATTTACTGTTGTGGTAGTCTTGGATACACCACCTTTTTGATTGCATATGGCAATTACTTTACACATAATTCTGACCCTCCGTATTTTTTTGGTTATTTTTCATTTCGATAAACATCTACATATAGTCGTTTATACTTTCCATTCGTTCTTTCTATAGAACTAAAATTTGAAATATTTCTTACCTGCCACCGGCAATCTCGCTGCATTTTCTTTAAAAACCAGCGAAGTTCCTTTTTGGTGCCAGATAATCTTACTTTTAACATATATTTCACCTCCAATCTTTGCCTGATTTCCATAACACAAAAAAGGCACTTTCCTAAACTACTAGGAAAGTGCCCTAAGGTACAAAATCTTATGAAATTGAACTCACCATATGCTGTGAAACATGCATATTTCAGCATTATCACGCATTATTACAAACAAATTTGTTGCAATTTTGTTGCAAAATCCAATTACAATATCTCTGAAATAACGTATTTTCGTTATTACTCGATGATTGTAGCAACACGGCCTGAACCTACTGTACGTCCACCTTCGCGGATAGCGAATGTAAGACCCTGGCTCATAGCGATTGGGTGAATCAATTCGATTGTCATTTCTACGTTATCACCAGGCATGCACATCTCTGTTCCTTCTGGAAGTTCGATAACACCTGTTACGTCAGTTGTACGGAAGTAGAACTGTGGACGATAGTTGTTGAAGAATGGAGTATGACGTCCACCCTCGTCCTTAGTCAATACGTAAACCTGAGCTGTGAATTTTGTATGACATGTAAGAGTTCCTGGCTGACAAAGAACCTGTCCTCTTTCGATGTCTGTTTTCTGGATACCACGAAGAAGTACACCAGCGTTGTCACCAGCCTGAGCTTCATCCAACTCTTTGTGGAACATCTCGATACCAGTTACAACGGATTTCTGAGTTTCTTCTTTGATACCAACGATTTCAACTTCGTCGTTCAAGTGAAGTGTACCAGCCTCTACACGTCCTGTAGCAACAGTACCACGTCCTGTGATAGAGAATACGTCCTCGATAGGCATTACGAAAGGCTTATCTGTGTCACGCTCTGGATCTGGGATATAAGAATCTACAGTATCCATGAGTTCCATGATCTTGTCGCCCCACTCGCCGTTTGGATCTTCCAAAGCTTTCAAAGCAGAACCTTTGATGATTGGGCAGTCTGTGAAGTCATACTCTTCAAGAATCTCAGTGATCTCCATCTCTACGAGTTCAAGGAGTTCTTCGTCATCAACCATGTCACATTTGTTCATGAATACGATGATGTAAGGAACACCTACCTGACGGGAAAGAAGGATATGCTCTTTTGTCTGAGCCATAACACCGTCTGTAGCAGCTACTACGAGGATAGCACCATCCATCTGAGCAGCACCAGTGATCATGTTCTTAACGTAGTCAGCATGTCCTGGGCAGTCAACGTGTGCGTAATGTCTCTTCTCTGTCTCATACTCAACGTGTGCAGTAGAGATTGTGATACCACGCTCTCTTTCTTCTGGAGCTTTATCGATATTCTCAAAGTCAGTTGCCTCATTACCTGCAACTCTTGCAGCCAATACTTTTGTAATAGCAGCTGTCAATGTTGTTTTACCGTGGTCTACGTGTCCAATTGTACCAATGTTACAATGTGGTTTCGTTCTTACATATTTTTCCTTAGCCATTTCTAAACGTCCTCCTAACATTTTTTTATTTTTGTTTTAGAAATTTTGCTTTACGTGCCAATATACATACATTATAGGGGATTTCTCTCAAAAAAGCAACACCCAATCGTTAAAATATATCGACAAATTTATTAGTCATTTCTCTGAGCGAGAACTTTATCCTGAACATTCTTTGGAGCCTGTGCATATTTCTCGAAGAACATGGAGTAGTTTCCACGACCCTGAGTAGCGGAACGAAGCTCTGTAGAATATCCGAACATTTCAGCAAGAGGTACATAAGCTCTTACGAGTTTTCCTCCACCGATGTCTTCCATTCCTTCGATCTGTCCACGTTTTGCATTCAAGCTTCCGATAACATCACCCATATATTCCTCAGGCATTGTTACTTCGACTTTCATAATAGGCTCAAGAAGTACTGCGTTTCCTTTCTTCATGGCTTCTTTAAATGCCATGGAACCAGCGATATGAAATGCCATTTCACTGGAATCGACTTCATGGTAAGAACCATCCCATACCGTAGCTTTTACACCAAGTACAGGGAAGCCGCCAAGAATACCAGCCTGTGCTGCTTCTTCGATACCTTCTCCAACTGCTGGGATGTATTCTTTAGGAATTGCACCACCGACTACAGTAGACTCGAAGATAAATGTCTCTTCGCCGTTTGGATCCATAGGCTCGAATTTAACTTTACAGTGTCCGTACTGTCCACGTCCACCAGACTGTTTTGCATATTTACTGTCAATATCAACAGGTGTTGTAAATGTCTCTTTGTAAGCAACCTGAGGGGCACCTACATTTGCCTCTACTTTGAATTCACGAAGCAGACGGTCTACGATGACATCGAGGTGAAGCTCACCCATACCTGCGATGATTGTCTGACCAGTTTCCTGATCTGTATGAGCACGGAATGTAGGATCTTCTTCTGCAAGTTTTGCAAGAGCTTCACCCATTTTACCCTGGTCATTCTTTGTCTTAGGCTCGATAGCAAGCTCGATAACCGGTTCAGGGAATTCCATGGACTCAAGGATTACCGGATGCTGCTCATCACAGATTGTATCACCCGTTGTAGTTACTTTGAAACCAACGGCTGCGGCGATATCTCCGGAATAAACCTTATCGATTTCGTTACGTTTGTTCGCGTGCATCTGTACGATACGTCCTACACGCTCTTTCTTTCCTTTTGTAGCATTCAGTACGTAAGAACCAGAGTTCATTGTACCAGAGTACACACGGAAGAATGCGAGTTTTCCTACGAATGGGTCTGACATGATCTTAAATGCCAGAGCGGAGAATGGCTCTTCATCGGAAGATTTACGAGTCACTTCGTTACCGTCTTCGTCAACTCCTGTGATGTCAGGAATATCTGTTGGAGCTGGCATGTATTCGATAACACCATCCAACATCTTCTGAACACCTTTGTTTTTATAAGCAGAACCACAGAATACAGGAACTGCTTCACTAGCGATCGTACCTTTACGAAGAGCAGCCTTCATTGCATCAACGGTAGGCTCTTCTCCTTCAATGTACATTTCCATCAAATCATCATCCAGCTCGCAGACTTTTTCTACGAGGTTGTCATGCCATTCCTGAGCAAGATCTTTCAAGTCATCCGGAATCTCTGTGATTTCGATTTCTTCGCCCTTATCATCTCTATAGTAGTATGCTTCCATCTCGAACAGATCGATCAATCCGATAAAGTCATCTTCCTTACCGATTGGAATCTGTACAGGGATTGCATTTTTGCCCAAACGGTCAATGATCGTCTGAACCGAATAAAAGAAATCTGCACCCATTTTATCCATCTTATTGATGAATGCCATACGAGGTACATTGTATGTGTCAGCCTGACGCCATACATTTTCTGACTGAGGCTCAACACCGGCTTTTGCGTCGAATACACCGACAGCACCATCCAATACACGCAGGGAACGCTCAACTTCTACAGTGAAGTCAACGTGTCCCGGAGTATCGATGATATTGATACGATGCTCCAAAGCACCAGCTTTTGGTTTGTGGTGGTCTTCCAAAGTCCAGTGGCAGGTTGTAGCAGCGGAAGTGATTGTAATACCTCTTTCCTGCTCCTGCTCCATCCAGTCCATGGTAGAAGCACCATCATGAGTCTCACCAATTTTATAGTTTACACCAGTATAATAAAGGATACGCTCTGTCAATGTTGTCTTACCAGCATCGATATGAGCCATGATACCAATATTTCTGGTACGCTCTAATGGATATTCTCTTCCAGCCAAGTTCTTTTCCTCCTAATTTATTTTCAAATAATTCACGATTACCAACGATAGTGTGCAAATGCTTTATTTGCCTCAGCCATCTTGTGCATATCTTCTTTCTTCTTCACGGATGAACCAGTATTGTTTGCTGCATCCATGATTTCACTGGCAAGTCTTTCTTTCATTGTCTTCTCTCCACGGTTACGTGAATAAAGAGTAAGCCAACGAAGAGCCAAAGCCTGTCTACGATCTGGTTTTACTTCGATTGGAACCTGATATGTGGAACCACCGATACGTCTAGCCTTTACTTCGAGTTCAGGCATAACGTTGTTCATAGCTTCCTCGAATACTTCGATAGCGTCTTTTCCTGTCTTCTCAGCGATTTCATCAAAAGCGCCGTAAACGATTTTCTGAGCTACACCTTTTTTACCGTCCAACATAATGTTGTTGATCAGCTTAGTAACGACTTTGTTTTTGTAAACTGGATCTGCCAGCACGTCTCTTTTTGGAATATGTCCTTTACGTGGCACGTTACTTCCCTCCTTAATAATATTATTAATTCACAGGTACTCACTTCTGTGTCCGCACCAGTTTAAGTCTTGCTTCTTCCTTTAATAAATATAAAATCTATAAAATATGATGCAAAAATTAATCCGGTACTTTTAATTTTAGTAATGACAAATCTTAATTATTTGCCTGCTTTCGGTCTCTTCGCACCATATTTGGAACGAGCCTGCTTTCTGTTAGCAACACCAGCAGTATCAAGTGTTCCACGGATGATATGATAACGTGTACCCGGAAGGTCTTTTACTCTTCCTCCACGAATCATAACAACGCTATGCTCCTGAAGGTTGTGGCCTTCACCAGGAATATAACTTGTTACCTCGATACCATTGGAAAGACGAACTCTGGCAATCTTACGAAGTGCTGAGTTAGGCTTCTTAGGTGTAGCAGTACGAACAACAGTACAAACACCACGTTTCTGTGGAGAAGCACTCTCTGTAGATTTCTTCTTCAATGAGTTGTAAGTGTACTGAAGTGCTGGAGAATTTGATTTCTTCGCAACCGATTTTCTACCCTGCTTTACTAATTGGTTAAAAGTTGGCATTAATTTTCACCTCCTGTAGTTTTTTTGAATCCACACTTTTATAAAGTAAATGTAGAAATGTCATGCCGTCAGTATCGTTTTTTTGTACACAAAAAGACCACACGAACGCATGCTAGATTATTATAGCGCGTGTGGCCTTGATTTGTCAAGAGGTTTTCAGTACAAAAATTGCAAATTTAACGAATCACTTTCAGATATGACGTGTTGGACTCCACGCCCTTCTCCGTCGATCTGACTACAACAAAATATTTGTACGTAATTCCATTTTGCACGATAGTTACCGTGATATCTGCACGTCCGTTTTTCACCGGTGTGACTTTTCCCTTTTTGTCAACTTTAGCGATAGACGGTTTGCTGGACTTATAAGTCACTTTTGCCTTCTTATTAAGATGCAGCAGCTGGATCTTATACGTCTTTCCTTTTGGAAGCAGTTTGTACAAACTTACACTTGGATATTTGTAACCGGTCTTATACTTATACAAACTGTAGTTTTTCTTAATTGTCGTGCGGACTACAAGTTTAACGATATACTGGATTTTTTTCTTTCCTTTTGTTACATTGATGACTAACTTGGCTTTTCCCAGTTTTTTCTTTGTTTTAACCAGTCCACTCTTGTCAATTGTCGCAATCTTTTTATTGCTGGAGCTGCATCTTATCTTTGCTCCCTTCTGATTCAAAAGTTTGATGCGGAATTTCATCTTCGGCGCCATGATTTTTTTCATCACAATGGTTGGAATTTTCAACTCCACAGAACCTTTTCTGACTGTCTGGTCTTCCGGCGGCACCATTTTTTTCGAAGTCACCGGCGTCGTGGTTGGTGTTGCACTTGCTCCCACAATTGGAGTTGTTCCCGGCGCTGCAGGGGTTGTGCTTGGTGTTGCACTTGCTCCCACGATCGGCGTTGTACTTGGTGCTGACGGGGTTGCACTCGGTGTCACACTTGGCGTTGCACTTGCTCCCACGATCGGCGTTGTTCCTGGCGCTGACGGGGTTGCAC